>Ga0209099_1000856_pt1 | contig 34160 bp, 33 predicted proteins | sample AD_JPNHW2_MetaG_FD_184430 | JGI IMG/M metagenome (GOLD analysis project Ga0209099, IMG submission 184430) | Active sludge microbial communities of municipal wastewater-treating anaerobic digesters from Japan - AD_JPNHW2_MetaG (SPAdes) (version 2) | ecosystem: Engineered > Bioreactor > Anaerobic... | reverse complement strand
TAGCCTTATTTGCCGATACCGTTTTGTAACTCAAAGTGTCCACGATTCAAACTCCTTTTTTTTGTTAATAACTTGTTCTTTTCTATGATACAAGTGGTTATAATAAGCGGGATGCAAAAATACAATTATTTATTTAAACAACAATAACAAGCTGAAAATTATTTAACTATTATCTGAAACGCTTAGCTGTATTATTATTTGGAGCAAAGCAAGTAATAATTTTTTACTTTTGAGGTTATATTATCACTATGCTTTTTACGCCAAGAATACATAGAGGAATTTATTTAATAGGTTTAGCCGCTGCTCTTTGTGCTTTGCCCTACTCGGTTTATGTGTTGAGCGTAGGTATTATAACTATTGTTGTAAACTGGATTGTTGAAGGAAATTGGAAGAATAAAGTTCATCTAATTAGGACTTATAAAAGTTTGTGGGCTTTTGGGTTAATATATACTTCAATACTAATAGGGTTTTTTTACTCGAATGATTTTAAAGAAGCTTTAATCGAATTAAGATTTTGGCTCCCTTTAATTTTCGTTCCTTTAGTTCTAGGCACATCTTCACCCTTGAAAAAGTCGGAGGTATTCTTTTTGCTTACCCTTTTTTCATTAGCTGTTTTTATCACAACAATAATTAGCCTTACAATTTATCTGAGAGATTACTCTCATCTAGGACAAAATGTGAGGTATTTATCTCCCTTCATTCTCCATATTCGATTGGCCTTAATGGTAAATGTCTCCTTATTTTCCTTGATTTATATGGCTACCGAGGACGGATTTTATAAGAATAACATTATTAAATCAATACTATTAGTGGTTGCTGCCTGGTTTCTTGTTTACCTATTCCTGCTCCAATCGCTTACGGGTATTGTTGTTTTAATCTTAGTATCTATTGTTCTTTTATTCCGATGGACTTTAGTTTCAAAGAAAAAAGTACTTAGGTTCAGCCTGATTTTTGGCCTAATTCTTTTTATCGTTGGTTCATTTTTTTATGTTTTCGAAACTGCTAATAATTATTTTCAACGACAAATCATCAATTTCAAAACTTTACCTAAGATAACTGTAAATGGTAATGAGTACTCGCACGATACCATAAATAGGCAGTACGAAAATGGTTATTTGGTCGGAATAAATATTTGTATTCCTGAGTTGAAAAAGGGCTGGGGAAAGATGAGTAAATTACCCTTTGATGGGAACGATAAAGCCAATCAATCTTTAAGGTCAACCTTAATTCGGTATTTAACATCTAAAGGGTTAACAAAAGATTCGGTAGGATTAGCAAACCTTGATTCAATAGATGTTCGATTAATTGAGAATAGCGTTTCGAGCGTTGTTTTTCGTAGTAATAAGGGAGGAATTTACCCAAGGCTTTACCAGCTTTATTGGGAGATTGATACTTACCTCAACCAAGGTATTGTTGGTGGTAGTTCTGTGGTTCAGCGGTATGTTTATACCAAAGCATCATGGAGCATAATAAAGGATAATTTCTTTTTTGGTGTTGGAACAGGTGACCGAAGGGCTTCGTTAGTCGAGTATTTTAAAACGGCAAGTTTTAATCTTCACCCAAAATACTGGTTAAATTCTCATAACCAGTACTTGACAGTATGGATTGCCTCTGGTTTAGTGGGCTTAATTTTATTTTTGAGTGGTATGCTATTACCGTTTTTTTATGAAAGAAGGTATAAAAACTTTATGTGTCTTTCGTTTTTGTTGATAAGTATGATATCAATGTTTAGCATTGATCTTCTTGAAAAACATATTGGTGTTTCTTTTTTTGCACTTTTCTATGCAATATTTTTCTTTGGTGTTAGAACTCAACCTGATGAATTTGATAAATGAACATTCGTTTAGGTAACGATTTTTTTTGTAGAGATGTACTTGATGTTGCACCCGAATTGGTTGGCAAAACTATAGTGCGATCAGTTGATGGAATTCATCATAAATATATAATAACTGAGGTAGAGGCATATCGAGGAGTTGAGGATCTGGCTTGTCATGCTAGTAAAGGTAGGACTCCAAGAACAGAAGTTATGTTTCAGCATGGGGGATTAGTTTATGTATACCTTATATATGGTATGTACTGGATGTTAAACTTTGTTACCGGAAAACCCGGTAACCCACAGGCAACTTTAATAAGAGGTGTTGCTGATTGTTATGGACCAGGGAGATTAACAAAAAAGCTGAGCATTAGTCGTGACTTTTATGGAGAAGATTTAGCCAAATCATCAAGATTATGGGTTGAGGATCGGAACAATACCCCTCTTATCCAAATATCAACCAGAATAGGAGTTGACTATGCTGGAGAAGAATGGGCTTCAAAACCTTGGAGGTTTTTTACAAATGATTATCAAAAGAAAAAGATCTTATGAATATAGTATTTGCTGAGCCAATAGGTTTAACACTCTTCCAAAAAGAAAATTTTCTTCAAGAGATGAATAGGGTGGGTCATACCATTCATTTTTATGATAATCAACCTGCTGATCAAATCGATCTACTTAGTCGAACATGTAATGCTGATATCTTAGTCGTAAGCAATTATAAGGTATCGGCAGAGGTTTTAAAAGGATCTTCAAATCTAAAACTGATTGTGGTCGCATTTACCGGGGTTGATCATATTCCAATTGAGGAATGCAAGGATAGAGGAATTGCAGTGTGTAATGCTGCTGGGTACAGTACTCAAGCCGTTGCAGAGCTAACAATTGCATTAGCAATTGATTTATTAAGAAAAATTATTCCTTTAGATGGAATTCTCCGACAAAATGGTACACGTAATGGTTTTTTAGGAAACGAGTTATGTGGTAAAACCTTTGGACTAATAGGTTTTGGGGCAATAGGAGAAAAGGTAGCGTTACTAGCGCAAGCATTTGGTTGCAATGTGATAGTATGGTCGCGTACAGTAAAACAGGTAAAAGGTGTCGATTTTGTGTCCCTTGATCTACTTTTAAAAGAAGCTGATATTGTCTCTATTCACATCCCTTTGACCGATCAAACCAAAGGATTAATAAATGATAGCAATCTAAGATTGATGAAACCAACCGCCTTGCTAATCAATACAGCACGAGGGCCTATTGTTGACTCTTCAGCACTTTACTCAGCCTTAAAGAATAGAATAATTGCTGGCGCTGCAGTTGATGTCTTTGAGCATGAACCGCCAATAGAAAATAACCATCCACTTTTTGCTGCTCCAAACACTATTCTACTTCCACATATTGGTTTTGCTACTAATGAGGCGATTTATGATCGTAGTATAATAGTAACTAACAATATCAAATTTTGGCTTGATGGTAAGATAGAAAATCGGGTTTGCTAAAAAAGAACATGTAATTAAGGTATATCACTAAGTTATTAAATTTTACAATAGCATAAAAACCCTTCCAACATATAAAAGCTATCTTTTATAATTAGTGTTTAAACAACTCATCGGGACATTCCAACGACTATAATTCTGTTTTATTGTTTAGCTGTATTTCCCTTTTTAGAAAAAAATTCTTTTTTAAATAGATTTTTTCCGATCTGTCAGTTATAACTGAAAGAATTATAGTATTTTATAAAACATATTAATAAACATGTTAAAAAAAATTAATATTTTATAAATTTGCAAACATTTTTAATTTAATTGTTTCAATCCTTATGATTTTATTAAACGGAGAAAATCTGACAATCTCAGATGTAATGAGCATTGCGCAGGCGGGAACTCCAATAGCTATTCCCAATGAGTCATTAGACAAAATAACGAAGAGTCATAACTTCCTAACCGATTTTGCAAGTAGTCGATTTATTTATGGAATTAATACGGGCTTTGGCCCAATGGCCCAGTTTAAAATAGACGATAATAAGCTTATCGACTTACAATATAACTTAGTAAGAAGTCATTCTGCTGGTTTTACCCCTTTCATTTCATTAGTTGAATCAAGGGCAGTGCTAATTGCTCGAATAAATTCATTGGTTAGAGGTCAATCTGGAGTTAGCCCAGACCTTATCAACCTATTGGTTTCAATGTGTAATAAGGGAATTGTCCCATGCATTCCTAAACATGGCGGTGTTGGAGCAAGTGGAGACCTAGTTCAACTAGCGCATCTTGCTTTAGCTGCAATAGGAGAGGGCGATGTGTACTATAAAGATGAAATTGTTAAGGCTTCAGTTGCATTCCAGAAAGAGGGCTTATCTCCAATGAAGTTCTCCATTCGCGAAGGAATTTCAATCATGAATGGTACTTCAGCAATGACTGGAGTGGCTGCTCTAAATTTATTTCAAGCAAGAATTCTTTTGCAATGGATGGTGGTTTTCTCATCCATGATAAACGAAATAATGGAAGCTTTTGATGATCATTTTTCGGTTGAATTAAACTCAGCGAAAAAACATCAAGGTCAACAGCATATTGCATCATTGATGCGAAATGTCTTATCCGATTCAAAACTAATTAGATTAAGGGATAAGTTTTGGAACAAGGAACAATCGGATGAGTTCTTTAGCGAAAAGGTACAAGAGTACTACTCTGTTCGTTGTGTACCTCAGATATTAGGGCCCATTTACGATACAATTGAATATGCAGTTCGAGTTGTAGAAGAAGAATTAAACTCGACAAGCGATAACCCAATTGTTGATTTTGAGGCAGGAAACGTATTCCACGGTGGAAACTTTCATGGCGATTACATTTCGCTTGAAATGGATAAATTAAAATTAGTTACAACCAAGTTGAGTATGCTTTCAGAAAGGCAGCTAAACTTTTTACTGAATAACGCAATTAATGGAAAGTTGCCTCCATTTATCAATGTTAATACCCTAGGTTTAAATTTTGGTTTACAGGGTATGCAGTTTTGTGCAACCTCAACAACAGCCGAAAATCAAACTATATCTGGATCATCGTATATCCATAGCATCCCAAACAATAACGATAATCAGGATATTGTGAGTATGGGCTTTAATTCTGCGTCATTAGCCGCAAGAATTATTGAAAATGCTTTTGAAGTGATAACTATCGAAGCAATTGCTCTTCTCCAGGCTGTAGATTACTTGGGTTTTGAAAATAAACTCTCTACTTATAATGGTAGAGTATTTAAGGAGTTACGCGCTGTTTTTCCTTTGATTAAGGAGGATCGAGCAACGTATATTGATCAAAAAGCCCTTAAGAGTTATTTAATGAGTTATAATCCCAAATTGGAAGAATAATTTTAAATTAACACTAATACTTTTTATTGAATAATGAGATATGCCCTAGTTACAGGAGGTTCTAGAGGAATAGGTAAGGCAACCTCAATTAAATTGGCTCAAATGGGATATCATATCCTATTGAATTATCGTAGCAATGACTCTGAGGCAATGAGCACTAAAGCTGAAATTGAGAGTCAAGGAGGTATGGCTACACTTATGAAATTTGATGTAACCAGTAAGCAAGAAGTTGAGGAAGTGCTAGTAAGTTGGATTGATAAGAATCCCAAAGAGGAGTTAGCTATTCTAGTTAATAATGCAGGAGTCAATAGCGATGCATTACTAATGTGGATGACTGATGATCAGTGGAAGAATGTTATTGATACGAATTTAAACGGGTTTTTTTATGTGACTCGGGCTGTACTTAATGGCATGTTAGTAAAAAAATATGGTCGAATAATTAATATTGTATCACTATCGGGTATACGCGGTATGCCTGGACAAACCAACTACTCCGCTGCTAAGGCAGGAATAATTGGAGCAACAAGAGTGTTAGCGCAAGAGGTTGCTCGTAGAGGAGTAACCGTAAATGCTATTGCCCCTGGATTCATTCGTAGTGATATGACCAAAAATTTAAACGAAAAGGAGATTGCCAATGTAATCCCCATGAAGCGTTTTGGAACTAGCGAGGAGGTTGCCGAGCTTGTTGGTTTTATTGCATCTGAGAAATCGTCATACATTACTGGGGAGGTCATCTCAATTAATGGTGGAATACTATAAAATGTAGCTATTCGAGTATGGAAAACAGAGTTGTTATTACCGGATTAGGAATTTATTCTTGTATCGGGAAAAATCTTGATGAAGTAACACAATCGTTAAAGCAGGGAAAATCTGGAATTATCCTCGACCCTGTGCGTAAGCAGTATGGTTATAGATCTGGATTAACTGGCTTTGTTGAACGACCTAACTTAAAGGGAGTTCTTGATCGTAGGGCTCGAATAATGCTTCCTGAGCAAGGTGAGTACGCCTACCTTTCAACCGTTGAGGCTCTTAAAAACGCCAAACTCGAACAGGATTATTTAGACAAACATGTAGTTGGATTACTATTTGGAAACGATAGCTCTGCGCAACCTGTAATTGAAGCGAATGATATAATTAGAGCAAAAGGGGAAACGATTATGGTTGGTTCTGGTTCAGTTTTTCAAACCATGAACTCAACGGTTAACATGAACCTTGCTACTATATTTAGGCTCAAAGGAATTAATTTTACAGTCAGTGCTGCATGTGCTAGTAGTTCTCATTCAATTGGACTAGGATACTTCTTTATTAAGCATGGTTATCAGGATTGCATAATTTGTGGTGGCGCGCAAGAGATAAATATATTCTCGATGGGTAATTTCGATGCACTTGGTGCATTTTCAATACAAGAAGCAGACCCAACAAAAGCATTACGGCCATTTGATAAAGATCGTGATGGATTAGTACCTAGTGGTGGTGGTGCAACGGTAATTCTCGAAAGTTTGGAACATGCTCTTAAACGTGGTGCTCCAATTCTTGGAGAGGTAGTTGGATATGGTTTTTCATCAAACGGAGGACACATTTCAAATCCAACGGTAGAGGGCCCATCAACAGCACTAAGTATGGCATTAGCACAGGCAGGTGTAAAGGCATCTGACATTGATTACATCAATGCCCACGCAACGTCAACACCTGCAGGTGATGCAGCTGAAGCAAAGGCTATTACCTCTGTCTTTGGTGATTCTAAACCTCTAGTTAGCTCAACTAAGTCTATGACAGGACACGAGTGTTGGATGGCAGGTGCTAGCGAAATAGTTTACTCAATGTTAATGATGGAGAATGGTTTTGTTGCTCCAAACATTAACTTTGAAAATCCCGATGAAGATTCAGCAAAACTCAATATCGCTTCTAAAACAGTTGATAAAGAGATAAACACTTTCCTATCCAATTCATTTGGATTTGGAGGGACAAACTCATCGCTTATTGTTAAAAAGTGGATGGGTAAATAGATTTGTATTTTATTACTTTAATAATAGTTTCATAGTTTAACCTAACTTATTTATAGAATGAATCAACAGGAAATAGCCGAGAAGATTGTTCCTTTTCTAGTCGAAGAATTTGAAGTGGATGGTGATTTAATTAAGCCCGAAGCAAATTTACGTGAAGTGCTTCAACTTGATAGTCTTGATTATGTGGATTTAGTTGTGGTGATTGAAAGCAACTTTGGCTTCAAAGTTCAGCCAGGAGATTTTCAAAACATTGTAGCTTTTCAAGATTTTTACAAATACGTTGAGGAAAAAGTAAGTAACAAGTAGATGAAAGCGATCAGGTATCGTATTTCAAGGAAATGAAGCACAAGCGGGAATGGTCTGGTAAATCACGAGGAGGAAAAACAGGTTATAAGATCTTTGTTTTTCTTCTCCGTCATTTTGGGCTAAAACCAGCTTATTTTCTTCTTTACTTTGTTGCTTTTTACTTTTTCATCACCTCATGGAAAACCAATAAGTACATATTCAGCTACTTCCGTAAGTATAATTATTCTTGGTTTAAAAGGCTTTCACGTACTTATGGAAATTACTACATATTTGGCCAAATTATTATTGACAAGGTGGCTTCTATGGCAGGTTTTAAGGCCAAATTCACTTTCTCATTTGAGGGAGAGGAGTATTTAAATCAGATGACAACTGAGAAAAGTGGTGGAGTAATGATGAGTGCACACATTGGTAATTGGGAAATTGCAGGACATTATTTTGACAGGTTAGAGAAACCTGTAAATGTTGTAATGCTTGATGCGGAATATGCTCAAATTAAAGATTATCTTAAAAGTTTAGGTTCTAAGCAAAAAGCTAATATTATTCCTATAAAAGATGATCTTTCCCACCTATTTTTAATATTGGAAGCACTTAATAGGAAGGAGATAGTTTGTTTACATGCTGATAGAGTATTACAAAAAAGTCCAAGAAACATTAGGTTAAAATTTCTTGGGAAAGAGGCAGAGTTTCCTTATAGTATTTTTAAATTGATAGTTTCATTACAAGTTCCAGTTTCTTTTGTTTTTGCTTTTAAAGAAACCTCATCACATTATCATTTTTACGCAACACCTGCTAAACGATACGATGATGTTGATAGAGAGATTGCTATTACTAAACTAGCTGGAGATTATGTAAATGAAGTTGAACAGAAGATTAAAAAATATCCTATTCAGTGGTTTAACTATTATGATTATTGGCAAGAACAAGCATAATGATTGCAAATAGTATCGAAATATTAACTTATATCCCCCAGCGCCCTCCTATGGTAATGGTCGATTCGCTAATGGAAGCGACTGAGAAACGAATTGTCAGTAGGTTTACCGTACAGAAAGAGAATGTTTTTTTGGAAGAAAACGTTTTGAAAGAGGCTGGTATTATCGAAAATATTGCACAAACAGCAGCTGCAGGTGTTGGGTATAAACAGGTAACACAAAAATTGCCAGTAAAACTTGGTTTTATAGCAGCCATTAAGAATCTCAAGATTTATTCATTACCAGAAATTAATTCTCAACTCGAAACAATAGTTGAAGTTGTGAATGAGGTAATGGAGGTAACAATTGTTCAAGGAACGGTAATGGAAAGTGGAATTAAGATTGCTGAGTGTGAGTTAAGAATTTTTATAAATTCATAGATAATTCTTATCAGTAAATAAAATAAGTTAAAACTAAACTATTAAGCCATGAAAAAGATTTGTCAACTACTTTCTGTAATTACTCTTGTAGTAATTACATTCACCGGTAAAGCACAAACTGCAAATGAGGTGTTATCGACCGATATTCCAATTACCTGGTTTGGATTTGACTTTTCACATGCTAAAGGAGTTTTACTAGGCACTACTCCATACGAAATGAAGAATAACTTTATCCCTGCAATTAACCAGCTATTCCTACAAGAACCACAAAAGTTTGATATTAATAAAGGGTTTAATAAGTCAAAAGTTACACCTGATTTCACAAGCGTAAATAAAGTTAACGCAAACATCAACATTGATAATTTTGAAGTAACTACTAAGGATCAGATCACTCCACTGACCGAAGCAGACATTGCAGATATGGTTAAGCAATATAATATTTCAGACAAACAAGGTGTTGGTTTGGTTTTCATAGTTGAATCTTTAGATAAATTGAGTGTTGAAGCAACCTTGCATCTTACCTTCTTCTCCATGCCTGATGGTAAAATAATTCTAACTGAAAAAGTTTATGGAAAACCTGGCGGTTTTGGAGTTAGAAATTATTGGGCGAACACCCTTTTCTCAATTCTTAAAGGGAATACAGTTAAAACGTTAAAAGCTAAATACTCAAAATAATACCGTAACATGGGGTCACTGTCAGCGCAGGTAGAGATTGGTGTTAGGTTCAACGAGGTGGATTCTCTTACCATCGTTTGGCATGGTCATTACCTAACGTATTTTGAGGATGCCCGTGAAGCGTTTGGTCGTAAGTATGGCTTAGGCTACCTCGATATTTACAATCAGGGTTATGTAACACCTTTGGTTAGTATCCATTGTGATTATAAGCGACCTTTAAGATATGGCGATAAAGCCATAGTTGAGGCGGTTTACGTAGACTCAAAGGCAGCGAAAATCATGATGGAGTACAAGGTACTCAACCCAAACACACAAGAAATTCTTGCAACAGGATACTCAATTCAAGCATTTCTTACTAGAGATAATTTTGAGTTGAGCCTTACAGTTCCGGAATTTTTTGAAACGTGGAAAAAAACAAACGGGTTACTATGAGAAGTGTTTGGGTTGCTGCCGATAATATAGTTTCACCTCTTGGTTTTTCTTCCGAGGAAAACTTTGCTGCTATTTTAAATGGTGAAACCGCATTAAAGGAAACTCATTCTAAATATATTGAGTTCCCTGTTTGGACAGCATCCTTTAACGAAAACCAGCTATCCCAAATAAAAAATGTGTGCCAAGGTATTGTCACTACTAAGTTTGAGAGTCTTCTGTATTTCTCAATATCTAAAACTTTAGAAAAGGGGCAGGTTAAGCCAAAGTCTGACCGAACAATTTTTGTATTTGCTACTACAAAAGGAAATATTGAACTGATCGGGAATAAGCAAATTAACCCTAAAGAATTAAATCTATTTCACTCAGCCCAAAAAATTGTTAATATATTCGGAAACCCTAATAAACCAATTGTAGTCTCAAACGCATGTATTTCTGGCGGTACTGCAATTTTAGTGGCAAAGGATTTATTAGAGGCAGGGACATATGATGAAGCTATAGTATGTGGTGCTGATACCTTAAATGATTTTGTTCTATCTGGATTTAATTCATTAAAAGCCTTAAGTCCAAACCAATGTAAACCTTTTGATGCTGATCGCATTGGAATTAATTTAGGTGAAGCCGCTGCTACAGTTGTATTAAAGGTATCAGACTCAATGGCGAATAATCCCAATCAAATTAGAATTGCAGGAGGCTCGGTCACAAACGATGCAAACCACATCTCGGGGCCGTCACGAACAGGTTTAGAGTTAGCTTTGGCTATTCAGCAAGGCTTAAAACAAGCAAATTTGAGGGCTAATCAAATCGATTATGTCTCTGCTCATGGAACAGCTACATCATATAATGATGAGATGGAGGCAAAAGCCATTAATCATGCTGGCTTAAGTAATGTGCTAACTAATAGTTTAAAGGGATACTTTGGTCATACGCTTGGCGCAGCAGGTTTGCTGGAATGTATTATTGTTATGCATTCTATGATGCAAAACGTTGTAATTAAAAGTCGAGGATTTGACAAGCTAGGAACGACAGTTCCAGTAAATATATGTACTCAAAACATATCTAAAGAAATTAAAAATAGCATTAAAACATTAGCAGGTTTTGGTGGCTGCAATGCCGCTTTAATACTTTCAAAACAATAGAATGGATTTTTACAACGAAGACAAACAAAGCGCCTTAGAGGCGATTGAAAATGCACAATGGCTAGCTTTTGCTCCTGTTGTTTTTCAGGCAGCTCGCGCATTAAAGAATTTTGGGATACTTCATTTGATTGAGGAAAACCTTGGAAAAGGACTTACCCTTGAGGAAATTGAAAAGAAGAGCAACCTTAGCCATTATGGAATCAGGGTTCTCTGCGAATCGGGTTTGGCCATCGGCTTACTTTACAAGAAGGACGATCATTATCTCCTTACCAAAACAGCCCATTTCTTTTTAAACGATAAGCTTACAGTAGCAAACTGTGATTTTATTAATGATGTTTGCTATCAAGGTTTATTCTCACTTGAGGACTCAATCAAGAGTGGAAAACCCGAAGGGTTAAAGGTTTTTGGTGAGTGGCCAACTGTTTATGAGGGATTATCGAAACTTCCTCCTAAGGCACAAGAAAGCTGGTTTAAATTTGATCATTATTACTCTGATCAAGCATTTCCTGGTCTACTTGATATAGTATTCAAAAATAATCCTAAAAGAATACTCGATATTGGTGGTAATACCGGTAAATTCTCATTTAAGTGCCTAGAGTATTCTACTGACGTTCATATGGCAATTATGGACCTGCCTGGTCAATTGAACTTTGCTATGGAGAACGCACGTAAGCTAGGCGTTGAGAATAGAATGTCGTTTGTACAAGCAAACATTCTTGATCCTAAACAGCAGGTTCCAACAGGATATGATATTATCTGGATGAGTCAGTTCTTGGATTGTTTCTCCGATGAGCAAATCATATCTATCTTACAACGTTGCGCTAGCTCTATGACAGCAGGTTCTAGAGTTTGTATCCTTGAGCCATTCTGGGATAGACAACGATTCAAAGCTTCAGCTTTTTCACTCCAAATGACTTCTCTTTATTTCACAACTATTGCTAACGGGAATAGCCAGATGTACCACTCTAATGTATTCATTGAGTTGGTTAAAAAAGCAGGTTTAGTAATAGAAGAAAGTCACGACGATATGGGAGTTTGCCACACATTACTTATTTGTAAAAAACCATAGTAATGACCGAGTCAGGGTTATGCATAACAGGATACTGCGAAATTAGCAACGGTTGTCTATTGCTAAACGGGAAAAAAGTTATTTCTTCTGAGGTTAATACTTTAGAGGAAACCTTGTCAGCAATAGTATCATCATTGAACGTTGTGCACCCTCGCTTCGGTAAAATGGATAGGTTAGCGCAATTAGGATATACTTGCGTTGAGGTTTTACTTCAAGGAAAAGAAAGCATTCGACAGTATAATCCTGAGGATATATGTTTGATGATGAGTAACTCCTCTTCTAGCCTTGACACTGATTATCGGTATAACTCAACCTTAGAAGCGATCCCTAGCCCAGCGCTTTTTGTTTATACGCTTCCAAATGTTGTCCTTGCTGAGATTTGTATAAAGAATGGTTTTAAAGGAGAGAACCTTTTCTTTATCTCCAATACCTACGATACAAATTTTATGTTCAACCAGATTAATACTCTTTTTGAAAATGGAAGAGCGAAAGCCTGTATTACAGGTTGGATTGATGTTTTAGAAAACTCATACCGAGGTGTAGTATTTCTTGTAGAAAACAAAACAGAACAAAATAAGAATTCGATAAACTTTAGTATTGATAATATTTCCGCAATTTTTAATAAATAATAATTATGGACGAATTTACACTTAATCTTAAGAAACAGATTATTGCTAGAATGAACCTTCAAGGGGTTAAACCTGAGGATATTGTTGACGATGCACCCCTTTTTGGAGATGGACTTGGTCTCGATTCTATTGATGCACTTGAAATTATCGTATTGCTTCAGCAGGAGTATGGTATTAAGATTGCCAGTGCAGAAGAAGGCAAGACAGTTCTTAAATCAGTTAAAACTATTGCTGACTACATCAAACAAAAGCAGGCATAAACTACATGAAGGTATATGTTGCGGGATTAGGAGTTGCCTCTGCTCTTGGGGTTGGAGTTAAATCGAATTACGATGCTCTAATTTCAAAAAATCATGGTATTCGCTCACTTTCTAACGAGATCGATCCTTACCTTGAGAACTTTCCTATTGCCCGAATAAATCTAGACGATAAGGCTTTATCTGCAATGGTTGGAGTTCGATCACGAATGCCAAGAACAGCTCTTTTGAGCATGCTTGCAGCGTCTGAGGCGCTTTCTCAATCTGGGTTAAGCACGCAACAGTACCGATCAGGTTTTATTTCAGCAACAACGGTTGGAGGGATGGACCTAACCGAACAGTATTTTTTATCGCAACATCAAGGGGGAAGTAAGCTAGGAATACGCAACATCAGGAATCATGAGTGTGGTAGAGCAACCCATTTAGCAGCAGAATTTTTAAAGGTGAACAGCTATGTGTCTACCATAAATACAGCTTGCTCATCATCTGCCAATTCGATTATGCTTGGTGCTAGACTTATCAAGGATGGCCGGCTTGATATTGTAATCGCTGGTGGTGCCGATGCCCTAACGGCATTCACTCTCAACGGATTTAACACGCTGCTTCTATTAGATAATGATTTATGTAAGCCCTTTGATGCTCAGCGAAAGGGATTGAATCTTGGAGAAGGTGCTGGATATGTTGTACTTGTTTCTGAGAAGTTGGTTCAGTCTGGTAAAGTTAAGGCAATAGCTTCTTTATCAGGATATGCTAACTCAAACGATGCTTACCACCAAACGGCTTTATCACCCGAAGGTAACGGACCTTTTCTATCCATGTCGGGAGCGTTAAAAGAAGCACAAATCAATCCCAATCAGGTTGATTATATAAATCTCCACGGAACAGCGACCCCCAATAACGATGCATCCGAAGGATCTGCTATTGCCCGGCTATTTCAGGATAGAATACCAAGTTTAAGCTCTACCAAAAGTTTTACAGGACATACATTGGGAGCAAGTGGTGGCATTGAGGCAGTATACAGTATACTTGCAATTAATCATGATGTGATATTGCCCAACCTAAGGTATAACACACCAATGACAGAAGTGGCAGTTACCCCTGCAGCTGATGTTGAATACAGACCTGTTAACCATGTTTTATCCAGTTCTTTTGGATTTGGAGGCAACTGTACTTCATTACTTTTTTCAAAAGCAAACTAATGAGGATATACATTAACGGATCGGCCTGTATTTCGCCGCAGCCATATTTTGACTGTAGCAAACCTCTTCAAGAGGTTATAGAATTTAATGGAGATAAGTTGAATTGCGTTGAACCTGATTACAACCAACTACTAGATCCTCGAATGTTAAGGCGAATGAGTAGGATTATCAAAATAGGTATGGCTACAGGGTTAGGTGCAATTTCTCGTGCAAATGCTAGCAAAATAGATGCAATTATTACAGGAACTGGTTTTGGTTGTTTAGAGGATACTAGCTCTTTTCTTGGTAAGATGATAGATGCTTCCAGAGCAATGAATCCAACCTCATTTATTCAATCAACACACAATGCTATTGGGTCACAAATTGCACTTCACTTAAAGTTCAACGGTTATAACAACACAATTGTACATTCTGGTTTTGCATTTGAAAACGCTCTCGATGATGCTTTACTTCTTCTAAAAAACGAAGAAGCTCAGTGTGTTTTGGTCGGGGGAATTGATGAGCTAACTCAAGATTTATATACACTTCAGAAAAAAATTCAGGATATAAAGGAACGTTCAAACAGAATTAGTGGTAAAACCGCATCAACAATCAAGTTTGGTGAGGGTAGCGTTTACTTTATTCTATCGAATACACCAAATAGTGAATCTGTTGAAATTAAAGATTTTATAACTTTTTTTAAGCCTGACCAAAAAGTGCTCCAATCCGCCCTAAAAAGTTTTACTTCAGAAAATGGATTTGTTATGCTTGGAAAGAATGGCGATCCACGTAACAACGAATCCTATCGTTGGATTGAGTCACAACTTTCAGGTAGTAATATTTATTGCTATAAAAACCTTTGCGGAGAATATCCAACTGCATCAGCATTTGGCTTATGGTTATCAGCGGCTTTGATTCAGGGAATTATTCCAACTAGCATAATTTCAGCTCAAAACGTGAATGAAGTTTTGATCTATAATTGCTTCGATAACGACTACCATTCATTTATACGATTGGGCAAATGCTAAGAAATTACCACCTGATACTTTTCGCACTAATAGTTTTCGTTGTTTTATTTGGAGTTACAACGTTTTCAATTGCATTGATATTGATAATTGTGCTCTGCCTTACTTTAATATTGATTGCTATTGGTGTGTTTAATATTCAACTTTCAATCTTCTCCCAAAATATTTCTAGGATTAAAACAAACAACAAAGTTGTATTCCTAACCTTCGATGATGGACCCGATGCTGAAAGCACAAATAGAGTGCTTGATACACTTGGAGAGTACTGTGTAAAAGGAACTTTTTTTTGTGTTGGTAACAGGGTTGTTGAAAACAATGAGGTTGTTCAGCGTATCAACCGTGAAGGACATCTTATTGGAAGCCATACCATGAACCATAGCTGGAAGTATGCATTTACATCGGTTAATGATATTACTTTCGAAATAGAGATGGGGAAAAAAACTATTGAGCAGATAATAGGAAAGAAGGTCATCTTTTTTAGACCCCCTTGGGGAGTTACCAATCCTGCAATTGCAAAAGTAGTTGAGAACCTTGGTTTAATCTCGGTTGGTTGGTCTATCCGATCACTTGATACTACAATTCACGATGATAACAAAGTTCTCAATCGTATCCTTTCACAATTAAAGCCAGGAGGCATAATTTTGCTGCATGATAGGTTAAATTCAACTTCAAAGCTACTTCCCGAAATTATCAAAGGCATAAGAGAGAAAGGTTATGTTATTGAACCATTGAACAATTATCTTTTAAAAGACTAATATGTTAAAGCAGCTGACTTTATTTTGGTTACTTATTTTTTGCTTTTCATCTGTAATAGCTCAGGATTTTAATCCTCTTAAGGATGAAGTGGCTTTTAGAAAGCTATTCGCTGAAAAATCACAGGAGTTTATTACCCTTAAAAGTGATTTTGTTCAAGAGAAAAGTATCTACCTTCTCGAAAATCATATTATTTCAAACGGATCTTTTCAGTATAAAAGGGAAGGCAAACTTCGTATGGAGTACTTCAAGCCCTATAGCTACCTATTCGTGCTTAATAATGATAAAGTGATGATAAAGAATAACCAGAAGCAGACGAATATTAACGCTAACTCAAATAAACTTTTTAAGCTAATAAGCCAGATTACTGTTGATTGTATTAATGGTAATATTCTCAGCTCAAAACAGTTTAAAACATCAATACTTGAAAGTAGTAGCAGCTATAAAATCACTCTAATTCCAAAGATGAAAGAGTTAAACTCTCTTCTATCCGAAATCATTATTCTTATCTCTAAAAAAGATTATACAGTTGAAACAATTGAGATGAAAGAGGTATCAAACGACTTTACATTGATGACTTTTAGCAATAAAGAAATAAATAAACCTATTGGTGATGAGGCTTTTTCTGTACGTTAGCCTATTTATGCTTTCCATTTTTGGTAGGCAAGAAATTTACTCTCAATCGCTAACGGCTGAGCAGATTCGACATATCCCTCACATTCTGGATAGCACCAAAATGTATAGTGCAAATTTTACTGTTTTAAAGTACCATTTTACCGGATTAATCTACTTCATCAAGCAGAACGATTCAACCGTTCGGGCTATTATGACCTCCGAAATGGGTCCAAAAATTCTTGATCTGAATTTGATGCCTCAAGAATACAATGTTAACTTTGCCATCCGACAAATGAGAAGGAAGGTGGTTCTCAATACTTTGTATTATGATTTAGGGGTTGCTTCGGGATTATTTACAAGCAAATCTCCTTTTGTACAAGAATCATCAGACTCCATTAGTATTGCTCGGTACAAATTAGCAAAGAAAAAGGAGCTCGTTTTTTTATTGAATACATTACCAACTGAGAAATCGGTTGCATATATTTATGAAAAAAAGAAAGAGGTAGTTAAAGTAGAATTTTTTTATTTACCAAACAGTAATAACTTAGACTCTGTAAGTATTTCGCATCAAACTGTAAGAATGAATATTGAGTTGAAAAAAATAAAGTTTTAGTATGTTAAGGGGCAAATTATATACAGTTATTGAAAGTTCGTTGCTCGATCAAAAGATTAATGCTCGTATTGTGCTTAATAAGGATCATGAAATTTTTCGTGGCCATTTCCCTGAGATTCCAATACTTCCTGGAGTATGTACAATACAAATTATCTCAGAACTACTTGGGGAGCACTTAAAATCTAAGTTAAGACTAACCGATGGTGATACTATTAAATTTACCGGTTTAGTAAACCCAAATACAGATTCACAGCTTAATGTAGAAATAAACATACTGAAGAAGGAGCAGGATTCAGTTTCAATTTCATGTCAAGTATCAACACAGGCTGCTTCGGTGTTTAAAATGAAGGGGACTTTTTTGTGCTAGGAAACCTAAACATATCTCAAGAAATAGCTACTCGTGGGATTTGTGTGGTAATCCCTACGTACAACAATGCAAAAACACTTCGTCAGGTAATTGATGGAGTATTGCTTTACACTAATAATATCATCGTTGTTAATGATGGCTCAACGGATGATACTCCTCAGATTCTTAAAAAATATAGTCAAATAGATGTTGTAAGCTACACGAATAATCAAGGGAAAGGTGTTGCCCTTAGCAAAGGATTTCGCTTTGCTATTGATAAGGGGTTTAAGCATGCAATAACCATCGACTCGGATGGACAACACAACCCTGAAGATATACCCTTATTCGTCGAAAAACTTGTTGAAAAGGGTGATTGCTTGATAATTGGTGTAAGGAATATGGATCAAGCCTCTGTCCCCGGTAAAAGCAATTTTGGTAGAAAGTTCTCAAATTTCTGGTTCAGAGTCGAAACAGGCATTGATCATGAGGATACACAATCCGGATTTCGCTTATACCCATTGACCCCGCTTAAGAAGATGGCGTTTGTTACTACTAAGTTTGAATTTGAGATAGAGCTTATTGTTCGACTTGCATGGAAGGGAACTCCTGTTGAATCGGTTCCTGTTAGTGTTATTTACTTTGATAAAAAAGAGAGAGTTTCACATTTCCGTCCCGGGGTAGACTTTACAAGGATTAGCATTCTAAATACATTTTTAGTTTTTCTTGCCCTGATCTATTTCCGTCCGATGCTATTCTTACGAAAAAAAAAAATAAAGGAACATCTCTACAACCCAAATGAATCCTCGTTTATAAGAGCAGCATCTATTGCCTTCGGAATATTCATGGGGATTATACCCATTTGGGGATTTCAGCTTGCAGCAGCAATTCTTCTTGCTTTTTTGCTAAAACTTAATAAGCCTTTAGTTATTATATCTGCAAATATTAGTATCCCCCCAATGATACCAATTATCCTTTTTTTAAGTATGGTGTGCGGTAGTTGGTGGGTTGACAACCCAATTATTCTAAACCTTGAAGCGATAAACATAAATACGTTAAAACCCTACTTTATTCAATATATTTATGGTAGTATTACTCTGGCTGTAATTGCTTCGATTATTTTTGGGATGGTTTCATACGCTTCTATTGTGCTTATAAGAAAGAAACGTAACTAACAAAATGAAAAAGATAATATTAAGTATATACGATTTTTTTTGTAAGCATCGCTTTACCTTTTGGGTAACTTTTATTTTGTCGTTTGTAATTCTGGGCTTTCTTTCATTGCGTATCAATTTTGAAGAGGATATCTCCAAGATGTTACAGATGAATGAGGGCATGCGGAAATATAATACAATCATTCAAAACACTAAACTTGTTGACAAACTTGCTGTAAGTATATCATTTAAGGATTCACTAGTAAAAAATGATTCACTTTTAATAAGCTTTGGGGATAGCCTATCAACTCGACTCCAGACTATTGATAGCACTTTAATTAGGAAGTTAACATACAGATCAGAAGATCTTCCTTTTGTTCAGGTTTATGCAACAATACTTAAGAACTTACCCTTCTTTTTAGACTCAGCCGATTATTCTCGCTTTGATACTCTTATATCTCCTGAAAAAATTAAGCAGCATCTTCAGGGCAGTATTGAATTAATGGGAACACCAACTGGGGTAATGGTTAAGCAAACTTTAAGCTACGATCCTGTTGGATTTTCGACACCAATGTTAAATCGGCTTAGACAACTTGGCGATGCAACTAACTATGATTTATCCGAAGGTTACTTTTTTACAAAAGATCACAAGCACTTAGTTCTTTTTGTTGAACCTGCAAGTAAAACTAGTGAGACAGGGAAAAATACAAGGCTTATTAATAAGCTTAAATCGAATATAGATCAGCTATCATCCCTAACAGAATTTCAACCTCTTCGCTGTCAATTTTTTGGCTCAACAGCAGTTGCCGTTGGTAATGCTAAGCAAATACAACGCGATACAACACTGACAGTAATTGTTTTATGTCTTGCTCTTGTTCTTTTATCAGTATTGGTTTTTAGAAAAAAACGTACTGCTATACTTATATTTTTACCTGTAGTGTTTGGGTTGCTTTTCGCTCTAGCAATAATTGTATTTATTAAACCGACTATTTCGCTTATAGCTATTGGTGCTTCATCGGTATTATTGGGTATTGCTGTTAATTACCCGTTGCATCTGATGACCCATTATCTTTACGAAAAAGATTTAAAGCATGTAATTAGCGATATGGTGGTTCCTATGACAATTGGGAGTGCAACCACAATAGGAGGATTTTTATGTTTACTTTTTGTGAAATCTGAAATCCTAAATGATTTTGGATTACTTGGTGCATTTAGCCTTTTAGGAGCAGCACTATTTTCATTGATTTTATTACCTCATTTGGTTGGGAAGGCCAAAATTTCTTCGCACAAGAATGTTATAGAGAAGGGACTCGATTGGTTTGGTAACATCAGGCTAGAATCCAGTAAACTTCCAATTATTTTTATTGTTTTAGCAACACCTTTTCTCTTTTTCTTATGTAACAGGGTTGAATTCGATAGTGATCTTTACCATCTAAATTATATGCCCCCTGAGCTCAAAAAAGCAGAAAAAGAGCTTAGCAATAGCGATATACGTACATACCCATTTTATGTGGTTTCATATGGTAAAGATGCTGATGCGGCATTATCTTCAGCTTATCACCTTGGTATTCTTTCGGACAGTTTAAATAGTGTAGGAATTCATAACAACTACTCAAGTATTGCAGATCTGGTTCCTCCACAGAATGTTCAATCAAAGAAGATTAATCAGTGGAAAAAGTTTTGGACTCAGAAACGAAGGGAGCAAACAATTAATGCTCTTAATCGAACATCTAAAGAATTAGGTTTTAAGAAAGAGGCCTTTAGTACTTTTAGTAAGATAATTGAAAACCCACCTTCACAGATTGATTCGTCTGATTATAAGTATCTTTTAAGTGTATTTGGCGGAGAGGTGATGTCATCTAATGCCGATATGACAACGTTAGTTTCTGTCATTAAAGTTCCAATAACTAAAGCAGATGAAGTAGAGAAAAAAATCACCTCAATACCCAATACTACTATACTCGACAAGAAATTTATTGCCAACCAGTTGATGTCCAATATCAATAGCGACTTTAACTTCATTTCGTATGGTACTGCTCTTCTGGTTTTTATTGCTTTGTTTTTAACCTATGGTCGTATTGAGCTAACACTAATCGTATTTATTCCGATGGTATTGTCATGGATCTGGATTTTGGGTCTAATGACACTATTTGGTATTAAATTTAATATTGTAAACATAATCCTTTCAACTTTTATATTTGGTTTGGGCGATGATTTCTGCATTTTTATAATGGACGGTTTATTGCAGGAGTATCGAACGGGTAAAAAACAGCTTCCAGTTATCAAGATAAGTATTCTATTATCCGGAGCAACCACTCTTGTTGGATTTGGTGTGTTGTTTTTAGCGAAGCATCCTGCTATTCAATCAATTGCAGCCGTTTCGATGATCGGTATTCTGTCGGTGCTATTTTTAGCTCAAACCTTAGAACCATTTCTTTACAAGCTATTTATAACTAAAGCACTTGATAAGGGGAGAGCACCTATTTCGCTATTTACAATTTTAAAATCGGTTTTTGCATTTTCATTTTTTATTACTGGAAGTATTGCATTAACCATTGTAGGTTTTATAATAGTAGTATTAAATCCTATAGCTAGAACAAAATCCCGAAAACTGTTTAATGCGATGATTAGCCGTTTTTCTTGGGCTCAAATTTACATTATGGCTAATGTTAAAAAAACAGTAATCTACAGTGAACCTATTGACTATAACAAACCATTCATACTTATTAGTAACCACCAATCGGTAATTGACATTCTGCTTGTGTCAATGCTTAACCCAAAGATTATTATGCTTACCAATAAATGGGTGTGGAAATCCCCTGTTTTTGGGTATGTAGTTCGGATGGCTGGTTATTATCCTGTAATCGAAGGGGTAGATGTAGGCCTTGATGTTCTTCAGAAAAAAATTGACGAGGGTTATTCAATAGCAATATTCCCCGAAGGTACTCGATCAGACGATGGACAAATTCATCGTTTTCATAAAGGTGCCTTTTATTTAGCAGATACTCTTAAACTTGATATTGTTCCTGTGATGCTTCATGGAGTTGATAGGTGTATTCAAAAGGGGAGTTATATTTTGCGCGATGAAACTATTTCAGTAAAAGTGCTTCAACGAATAAAATATGGTGATGTCAATTTTGGTAAAACCTATCAAGAGAAGACGAAGTTTATTTCTACCTACTTCAAGGGAGAGTTTGCAAAGTTTAAACAGGAAATAGAAACCACTCATTATTTTAAAAATCAGCTTATTGGAAACTTTATCTACAAGGGTCCTGTACTTGAGTGGTATATGAAAATAAAGCTAAGACTTGAAAGAAACTATGAGCAGTTCCATTCCTTAGTACCCACAACGGGAACAATAGTAGATGCAGGCTGTGGTTATGGTTTTATGTCGTATATGCTTGCATATACTTCGTCAAATCGTAGAGTTATTGGGATTGATTACGATGAAGATAAAATTGAGGTCGCACAGAAAAGTTTTGGAAGACCTTCAAATCTAATATTCGAAGCTGCAAGTTTGATTGATTACCAATTTATTAACTCCGATTGCATTATATTTAGCGATGTTATGCATTATCTTCCTGAGGAGAGCCGGATAAATGTCTTTAAGAATGCAGTTTCAAAGCTTAATCCCGGAGGAACAATAATTGTAAGAGATGGCGATAGCGAGATGACTCGAAAACATTTTGGAACCAAAATAACAGAGTTCTTCTCAACTAAATTACTTAGGTTTAATAAAATTGAGAATAAGTTAAATTTCTTTACCGCCAAATCGTTAATTGAACAGGGAAACGAGTTTGGACTTAGTTCACAAATAATTGATAAAACAAAACTTTCATCAAACGTTGTAGTTGTTTTTAAAAAGAATGGGGTGCAAAATGAGTAGTAAACAAAACTCTGTTGTTATTATCGGAAGTGGTCTTGGTGGCCTAATGAGCGGAGCAATCCTTAGCAAAAAAGGGTATAAAGTTACCGTGCTAGAAAAAAATCCCCAATTCGGTGGATGTTTGCAATCGTACAAACATGATGGAGGTATATTTGATACAGGAGTTCATTATATAGGAGGATTGGGTGAGGGGCAAAATCTCAATAAGATTTTTACTTACCTTAATTTATTCTCAAAGCTAAAGATTGAGCGTCTTGACATGGACCATTTCGATCTTTTTTCATTTGGAGATTCTCCTGTTGAATATGGTTATTCTCAAACTTACGAACGATTTATCGATACGTTATCATCTACTTTCCCTTCAGAGCGAAAAGGTATTGAAACTTATTGCGATAAAATGAAAGAGGTATGTCGCAGGTTTTCACTTTATAACCTTGTAAGTGGAGATTTTATGGATAAAATGGACATGCTGAATTCGAATGCAAGGGATACTATCAACTCATGTGTAAGCGATCCATTTTTGCAAAATCTTTTAGCTGGGAATAATAAACTTTATGCAGGAGTTCCAGATAAATCACCATTTTACATCCATGCATTGATCTTAAATAGTTACATAGAAAGTTCATGGCGAATAATTGGCGGTGGAAGCCAAATTGCAAATGGCCTTGCTTCAATTATTCGTGAAAATGGGGGAGAAGTAATTACCCGTGCAAAAGTTTTGAAGCTACATTGCGAAATGGGAGTTGCTAATAAGGTAACTTGTGCAGATGGTCGTGAGTTTACTGCTGATTTATTCATTTCGAATCTCCACCCAGCAACAACAATTTCAATAACCCAAACTGACGTTTTTCGTAAAGCATATATTAACCGAATTGAAAGCCTCGAAAATACAATAGGCGCATTCATTCTAAATGTTGTATTTAAAGAGGGGAAATTTCCTCTTAAAAATTATAATATATACCATCACGAGCACCCCGATTTAGTTTGGGATGCAGTTAATTACAAAAAAGAGGAATGGCCTAACTGCTTTGCATTATTTAATACTACATCAGGAAACGGATTTTCCCTTTCGGCATCTATAATGACCTATTTGCGTATAGATGAACTATCGCAATGGTACAATAGTTTCAATACTGTTTTTGAACCAAGTGAAAGGGGTGAAGGGTATAATGAGTATAAAGAAGCTTGTGCAGAGAAACTTTTTAATTTGGTTGAAAAGAAATTCCCAGGTTTCAGAAGCACAGTAAAATCATACCATACCATAACTCCACTTACCTATCGTGATTATATTGGGACACCACAAGGGTCTCTTTACGGTGTACTTCGTGATTATCGCGAACCGCTTAAAACATTTATCCCAGCACGAACTCGCATCCCAAATCTTCTGCTTACAGGCCAGAATCTTAATGTACATGGGGTGCTTGGGGTTGCACTAAGTTCTTTAACTACGTGTGGTGAAGTTGTGGGTATCGATTCATTATTAAATGAAATTCGGAATGCGTAAATGTTTAAAAAAAATAGTTAAGATTTTTCTAATAGCACTAGCAGTAATTTTGCTTCTTGTTATTTTGGGACTTTTTTACGTAAACTACGCATTAAAGGAAGTACCAGAAAATTGTCCTTCTATTACTAAAAATGCAGAAGTTGTTGACTCATCTACCACCAAGGTTGAAAATAGTTGGATTAGACACGAGCAAAAGGGTCTTTGGACTTTATATGTTGAGGGCAAACCATACGAACGAGGGGTAACAATTGGAGTTCTATCAAAGGAGCTAATAGCCAAACAGGAAAGCGCATTTTTTAATCAAATACATCGACTTATACCTTCTAATACATATCTCGGCTTTTTGAAGTATTTTATAGCCTGCTTTAACTATAATCTTTATAGCTATATCCCCGAAGAGTATAAAAAAGAAATTTATGGGGTGTCAAAATCTGTTTCTCATGAATTTGATTTTATAGGAACACCCTACCAGCGTCAAATGAATTACCATGGAGCGCATGATTTAGGACATCTATTGCAAAATATTGGACTGGTTGCCTGCTCATCGTTTGGAGCCTGGGATAGTAAAACCAAAGATGGAGATTTGCTTATAGGTCGAAATTTCGATTTCTATGTTGGTGACGAGTTTGCCGAGGAAAAGATAGTTGAGTTTATAAGACCCGATTCAGGCTACCCTCATGCAATAATCACTTGGGGTGGTATGATGGGAGTAGTCTCCGGGATGAACGACCAAGGGCTCACTGTTACTATAAATGCAGCAAACTCAGAAATCCCTTTTAAAACGGCTACTCCTGTTTCTATAGTTGCTCGTAATATATTGCAGTATGCCGCAAATATTGAACAAGCAGTTAAGATTGCTAGCACTTTTAAGGTGTTTGTTTCTGAACAATTCTTAATAGGATCAGCAGCTGATAATCGAGCCATTGTTATTGAGAAAACACCTAAAAAGCAGGATGTTTTTTCAACAGACAAAAACTACATCATATCAACCAATCACTTTCAAAGTGCTAGTTTTGGTAATTTAGTAGGAGCCTTGGTGCAAAGGGATAGCACTCCATCGGGTTATCGTATGCGAAGAATCGATCAGCTTATAAGTTCAATTACCAAAATCGATTACAATGATGCAGCTCAAATACTCCGCGATACATCAGGAATTAATAATGCAACAATAGGTCTTGGAAACGAAAAAGCAGTTAATCAGCTTATTGCTCATCATTCAATAATATTTTCTCCAAAAAAACGAATTTTCTGGATTTCTACTTCACCTTTTCAGCTTGGGCGATATGTTGCCTACGATTTAAATAAGGTTTTTAAGATGAAGGTTCCTATGCATGGAGAATCTATTCAAGTTGATTCAATTGCAATTGAAGCAGATTCGTTGTTTCTTAAAAATGGATACAAACGCTATAAGGAGTTTCAGTCAATAGTTAGGATTAAAGATGATACTTTAGGATATAAATCTAGGATTACACGAACAAAACAATTAAATCCAAACTACTTTTACACTTATGAATTTGCTGGAGATCAGTTTGCAAATGCTAAAAATTACCAGCAGGCAATTGACCAGTATGAGCAAGCATTAAAATATGAAATTCCTAGCGCTGCAGAGCGAAAGAGAATTGTTAATAAAACTAATGAGAGTAGGAAACACATAAAGAAATGATACTTGGAGTTGGTATTGATATAGTTGAGATTAAGCGAATTGAAAATAGAATTGAGAATGAAATTTTCATCTCACATTTATTTACTGATGCAGAGTACAAGTATTGTAAAAGTAAAGCACATAGCGCTGAGCATTTCGCAGCTCGTTTTGCAGCAAAAGAAGCTTTCTTCAAGGCAATTGGCACTGGTGTGATAGGGAGCTTCGATTTTACACAGGTTGAGGTAACTCATGATAATTTAGGCGCACCACATCTTGCTTTATATGACCAAGCGCTTGAAATGGTAAATAAAATGGGTGCTAAATCAATACATCTTTCACTTAGCCACGAGCGGAATTTTGCTACTGCGATTGTGATTATTGAAAAGGATAAATAGGTTTCAATTAAAATTGTTTTATATGCATACCCCAGAGATTGATTTTTTATCGACGAGCGAGATTAAAAAGTACCAAGAAACAGAGCTTTGTAAACTATTAGTTTACGTCTCACATAATTCACCGTTTTACAAAGATCTTTATTGTGAAAATGACATTGACATTAGAAAGATAAAAACACTTGACGACTTAATACATCTTCCAACAACATCTAAGGATGATCTGCAGCAACGAAATTGGGATTTTTTATCGGTACCAAAAGATAAAGTTTGCGAATACACAACAACTTCAGGAACTTCTGGTTTGCCTGTTACAGTTGCTTTAACAAGGAATGATCTTGCTCGCTTAGCATATAATGAGTACCTATCGTTTGTAAGCGCAGGAGCTGATGCTTCTGATATTTTTCAGCTTGCTCTTACTCTTGATAAGCAGTTTATGGCTGGAATGGCTTACTACCTTGGCGCTGGGAAGTTAGATTCCGGTGTGGTTAGAACAGGACCTGGTGCCCCCTCAATGCAATGGGAAACTATTTTCAGAATTAAATCCACATCGCTTGTAGTGGTTCCTTCTTTCATCCTGAAACTTATAGAATTTGCATTAGAAAATGATATTGATTTAAATAATACACCCGTAAAAAGAGCAATTTGCATTGGAGAGAATATTCGAAATCAAGCTTTAGAGCTTAACACAATTGGCCAAAAGGTTAAAGAGAAATGGAATATTGACCTTTACTCAACCTACGCTTCAACTGAAATGCAAACCGCTTTTACTGAGTGTTCGCAGGGTAACGGAGGTCATTTGCACTCTGAGTTATTAATTGCCGAAGTTCTTGATGACATAGGAAACCCTGTGAAACCGGGTGAATATGGAGAGCTTACTATTACAACCTTAGGAATTGAAGGGATGCCATTAGTTCGTTATCGTACTGGTGATCTTACTACAATCATAGAAACACCTTGTGCCTGTGGACGAAATTCGATTCGTATTTCTCCAATTTATGGGCGCAAACAGCAAATGATTAAGTACAAAGGAACCACACTTTATCCACCGGCAATATTTGATATTTTAAATACTCAACGAGATATTAAAGATTACCTTGTTGAGGTATTTACTAATGAACTAGGAAACGATGAAATTCTTATACATGTCGCCGCCAAAGAGAATAGCGAGAAGTTAACCAATTCCTTAAAATCCTATTTACACGCATCGCTGAGAGTTCGTCCAGAAATAATTTTTGATTCGATTGAGACAATACAGCATAAACAAGTAGTGGGAATTGGGCGAAAACTATCTAAATTTATTGATAGTCGTTCAAAACCTTCAGAGTCATAATTTTTTAGAATTAGAAATCAATAATTCGATAGAATCTTGTTGCAAAATTTCTTTTGAAAAGTTTGGATAAAGAAAAAAAATATTACATTTGCACCGCTAAACCCTAAGGGTTGTGGCAAAACACTCCTCATTAGCTCAGTTGGTTAGAGCACCTGACTGTTAATCAGGGGGTCCTAGGTTCAAGTCCTAGATGAGGAGCAAGCCCCGAAGAGATTCGGGGCTTTTTTTATGTTCTTTTAATATCATATATTTGGATAAAGGGTGAATGATAATGTATTACGTTTATATTCTTTATTCAAAGGAAATCGATCGTTACTATATTGGTCATTCTAATGATGTACAAAGAAGGTTGCAGGAGCACAATCATCCTAGACTAAGAAGGAAGTATTCCTCACAAACTTCAGATTGGATTTTAGTATTTCAAGTTAGTGCAGGTGAAACAAGATCGGATGCACTTAAACTTGAGCGGTTTATTAAAAGACAAAAAAGTAGAAAGTATATTGAAAATTAATAAAGTCTAATGGGGAAACATTGACTCAGTTGGTTAGAGTCCCGACTAGTCGGGATTAATCAGGGGGTCCTAGGTTCAAGTCCTAGATGAGGAGAAAGCCCCGAAGAGATTCGGGGCTTTTTTATTTGGAAATTTTTAAGAGAAAATGAAATTAGGTACTTTTATAAAAATTTATAATAAGTTGAAATGAAAAAAATACTTGGTTTGGGAAATGCCTTGGTAGATGTGCTAATCAGCATTGAGAATGATGATATACTTAGGCAATTAAACCTACCTAAGGGTAGCATGCAGCTTGTGGATGAAAGTTTTTTAAATCTTGCAACTGAAAAAACTAATGGACTGAAGCAAAGCATTGCAGCAGGAGGAAGTGCAGCAAACACAATTAATGGAATTGCAAATCTGAGTGTCCCTTGCTCGTTTATTGGGAAAATAAGTAATGATAAGTTTGGTGCTTACTATCATGATGATATGGTTAGAAATGGAATTGAGCCCATTATGCTAAAAGGTAAAGCACAAACAGGTAGAGCAACCGTTTTTATTTCTAAAGATTCTGAAAGAACTTTTGGGACATACCTTGGGGCAGCAATAGAAATGGTGCCAGAGGAATTAACTTCAGAAATGTTTGATGGATATGGCTTTTTTCATGTGGAAGGTTACCTAGTTCAAAACCACGACCTAATACGAAAAGCCATGAAACTTGCTCACGATAAAGGAGTTAAAATATCTCTTGATATGGCAAGCTATAATGTAGTAGAGGCCAATCGTGAATTCCTAAAAGAGATGATAGAAAAATATGTAGATATCATTTTTGCTAATGAAGAAGAAGCCAAGGCATTTACAGGAAAAACACCTGAAGAGTCTCTTAACGAATTTGCTTCTTTAGTTGATACTGCCGTTGTAAAATTAGGCTCAGCTGGATCGCTGATAAAGAGGGGTGAAGAAGTTGTAAAAGTTGGTGTAATTAAAGTGAATTGCGTTGATACAACTGGGGCTGGCGATTTGTACGCAGCAGGTTTCTTGTATGGTCTAGCAAACGAATATCCACTTGATAAGTGTGGCCAAATTGGAGCCTTACTTTCAGGGAGGGTAATTGAATTTGTTGGTCCTAAAATGGATGAGAAAACTTGGAATGAGATTAGAAATAAGGTAAAAGAAATAGAAAAAGAGTAAAATAAAAAACCCGACTAAAAGTCGGGTTTTTTATTAAAGTATTTATGTTACAATGTTTCAACTAACGAAAGTAACCCGACCGCCAATCCAGCTTTCCCATCTTTGAACTTAAAGGATAAGTGGTAAGCACCTGTTTTTGAGCAAGGGAAATCTATAAAAGGGTAGTCCTTCCCGGTTGCAATAATATAAGTAGTAGCAACTAGTCTATTATTATCAAATAGTTCAAGAATAACCTTACCTTCAAAATCTTTTGAATTGCAAACCGAAAACCGATACTTAATATCCTTTTTTAGGATTACTGAGAAACGTTGGAGGGGAGGAGGGTCGCCAGCATCTAGTCGAATCTTGAAATCTTTTAGGTAGGTAGCATCTTTGGCAATCATTCCACAAATCTCAACGAGTTCATCCTCGCTTTGGGCAAAAGCGGTTCCCGAAAAGCCCAAAACAAACAATAAAACTGCAAAAATCAGGAACTTATTTTTCATATAATTCAAATATTATCCTTTTAAAAGTTTACTTCTAATCTCTTGAACTTTAGAAATGATTTTCTTGAAAGTCTCGTCTTTCATTTCAATTGTCTGAATATCGTTTTGTTTATATGTTAGCACGCCGTTCTTTTCTATCATTTCAGTTTCACCTATTACAACTGTAATTTTCACCTCATTATAAAGTGCTTTAATTTCTTCAAAATCCTTTATTAGCGCTGCTGTATTTGGATCTTTTTTATAATTATATAATACGGCCATTAATTGATTAATAATCTCTTTTTGATCACCTACTGCATCGCGCATTTTTTGATGATTAGTTTCATTCGCTACCTCAGCAGTAAAGTAAAGACCTTCAATCCAAACACCAGCAACAATTAGTACGCTCAAGTTCGATCTTTTATTCTCTCTTAAGTAGTTGTCAATTCTTGACATGCTTTGTTGAGAGATAAGAACAAGTGAGTCAATATTTTCGTTGTTAGTTGCTAAGCGTTTTAATGTGGAAAAGTCAAAAAATTGTCCAACTTGAATACCATCAGCAAGAGATTTTATTGTAGTGATGTAATCAAGGACCAGTGAGGTTTTTCCATACATATTTAGGTACCCAAGATCACACCCATACATTCCCAATCCCAAAGCCTTTGCAAAGTTGGTGTTGAAATTTTCAGAGTATTTTGTACTTGCAATAAGTTCTTTATTGAATGGTACTTTAAGTCCTTTGATAATTGCAGCGGTTTCAATAGGAGATGCAATATTCTGAACCATATTGTCGATAACTGACTTATCAAGTTCTAATGGTTGGTCGTTTTTTAATGAATCGGGAATATTAAAATCATCACTAAGCTTCTGGCCATTGTTTCGGCAAGAATTGCATGATGAAAATGCTATTGCAACTACTATTAAAAAAATAAATCTCCTCGTCATGTTCGAACTCGGGATATAATGTGTTTTACATAAAAGCAATCAAGTAAAGATAGAAAAAATATTTATTTAGATAATGCAGGTAGCTTTATTTTCGAAAACAGTTCAATAAACTTCTTTAACGATTCATAGTAAAGAGTGATATATAAAACCACCGTCATAAACCATATTATACAAATATTGAACCAGAATGTATCGTAAAAGTTACCCATAAAGTATTTCCTTGGAGCCATGAAATGGGTTCTAAAATCGAAAAAATGATTAGGAATAGGATCACGATATACTGGATCAATTTGCTCTACTAGTTCCTCTTTGTACTGTAAAATTCTGTTTTTTTCAAGTGCTTTTGTTGCTAAATCGGATATACTTTCGTTATGATAAGCTCTACGTTTTGCTTCATAAAATTCTTTGTCCTTTTTAACGAGATAGTTGATTATTCTTTCACGCTTTTGGCTCGTAACATCGTAAATTTTTGAATAGTATTCTTTTAGCTGCTCGATATAATCCATTGTTATAAAGCCAATATCGCTTGTAAACTTCTCAAAAGTTAAGTTTTCGAGTTGATCGAATTTAATGCTAGGCGATTCTATTTGGGTTTCTTTTTGAATTGCCCTTCGAATTACAGCTAAATTATCTTCAAATTTGACTCTGATTTTTGGATCGTTTTTCTGATCAGCTTTTTCAATACACTCATTTAACCTCTTCTCTACTTCAGGTATGTAGTCAACTGTCTTGTAGTTGGCTCCATTCATAACCTTTTCTAATTCGTAGAAATCTTTTTCGAACTTGTTATCCTTAAACTGGTGTACAACCAATGCTTCGTACCCCCATTTCGTAACCATAAATTCAGCAACAAGAGGAACTCTATTTATACTACCAACCGAACGATTCAGTTTCTCGAAGGTGAACATCGCGCCAGAAAGAACCATCATTGGAATCATAATTAGCGGGATAACAATATAGATGGTAACCGCAGAGTTAAATGTAGCCGATATGTTCAACCCGAGCATATTTGCAAATACTGACGTTGAGAAAAGTACTAGCCAGTAATCAAAGTACATCCCGCGTATATCGAGTATACTATTGGCAATTAGTACAAATGCTATTGATTGAATTGCAGAAAGTACAACTAGAATTGAAATTTTTGAGAATAGGTAACTCGATCGGCTTAAATTAAGGAAAGCCTCTCGCTTAAGTATCTTTCTATCTCGGAAAATCTCCTCGGCACTAACCGTTAACCCTATGAAAAGGGCAACAATTAGTGACATAAAAAGATAAATAGGAATATTTTCATTCTCCCTGAAGATGTAGACGTTGGAGTTAGGATCTGCAATATAACGGATAACAAATGCAAGTATAAATGCAAGTATCGGCGTTTCTAAAAGGTTAAGAACAATATATTGCGTATTGCTGATTTTTGAAAGGAAATCGCGTGTTGTATAGATGAAAAATTGCTTTAACTGGGATGGGATGTTAAGTGATTTTGGAGGAGGACTAGTTTCTGTATTTACCTCATTTAGTTTGATATTTTCGCCATAGTATTCTTCCCATTTTGGAGGCGAAACCTTACGTGTTGCGGTGTAACGACCAAATTCATCAACTACTTTAGCTTCAATAATGTTGAAAATTAACTCAGGATTGACGTTCCCGCAAGTTGGACATTCTCCAACATCACTGTTAATCTGCATGTCGAGGCGTTTGAAGTACATGACAGCCTCAACCGGGTTTCCGTAGTAAATCATGTATCCACCTGTGTCGAGAATCATCATATTATCGAACATCTTATAGATTTCCGATGATGGTTGGTGGATAACAACAAAAATTAGCTTGCCTTTGAGCGTAAGCTCACGGAGAAGGTCCATAACATTCTCTGAGTCACGCGAAGATAGACCTGAGGTTGGTTCATCAACAAAAAGAATAGAGGGTTCGCGGATTAATTCTAGGGCTATGTTTAATCTTTTCCGTTGACCGCCAGATATCATTTTGTTAAGAGGGGTGCCTACCTTTAAATCCTTGCGCTCGTAAAGACCAAGGTTGTTAAGTGTTTTATGAACAAGTTCAACAAGTTCCTCCTCGGTTTTATCCTTAAAGCAGAGTTTTGCGTTATAGTATAGGTTTTGGAAAACGGTTAATTCCTCTATTAGAAGATCATCTTGGGGTATTACACCAATTACACCTTCAAGCTTTTCCTTCTCTTTGGTAAAATCAATACCATTTATATATATACTACCAGAGGTTGGTTGTTCTATACCACAAAGTACATTTAGTAGAGTAGTTTTACCAGCACCGCTGGCTCCCATTATGCCAATTAGTTTACCGTGCCCTTCAGAGAAGTTTATGTTTCGTAAACCGATTCCACCAGATTTAAATTTATACTCAAGATTTTCTACTTTGTAAGAGATTCGGGTGGCTGTTAAATCGGCTAGGAAGTGAGCAACAACATCGGTATAGTAAATTGGTTTACCTTTCGGTAGTTTTATTGAACTTCCACTAGCAAAAAGGTAAATACGGGTTTTATTAATAGGTAACCCGTTCAAGTTAATATCCTCGGTTCCTGTATATCTTAAGAAGTAAAGATCAACGCTCTTAATCTGAAGGATAACAATGAATCCATCAAGCGCTTCAGTCGGAATGTGTTTACACTGTTGGCCAACTTCTTTTTGGGCGTGAATAGTAAGGAAACTTGCGTAGTCGAGATCTTTTGGTTCATTCCTTACAATAAAGTTCTCAACGTCATTTATCTCCTCCTTGGTGAGTTTAAAAACTTCTGCAACAGTATTGATTATAGCCATTCGTTGTTCGGTGAACTTACGATCGGCATTAATCAATTCGTACAAACGAACAAGTACAACTATTTTTTGTTTTTGGGTAAGAGTTTTGTTGATTTTCTTACAAATACCCAAAATTTTAACTGAATCCTTTACCGAAGTTAACTTGATCTTTTTTGGTTCACCTTCAGCTTCTTCCTCTTTTTCATCGAGTAACCCAGCGTGTTGATCGAATAGATTTATATACTCTTTTACCGCCTCGTCGTTAAGCTGTTGAGTAAGAAAATTTACAACGTATTCCCTTTCGTTGGTTACTACTCCCTCGTCTTGCTTTGCAATAATTGCAAATAGCTGCATCAACGCTTTGAGAATCTCTTCACTCATCGCTTAACAAATTTGGTATAAAAATGATATTAGCTTAATGTGTAGCTAACCTGTTCAAATGGAACATCAACAATGTCGGCATACTCTTCACCCGCTTCCTGCATATCCTCATCATCTTCTGGGTAGTACCAACGAACTAACATTTCTTTACCGTCCTCGTGCATCTGCTCAAGTTTCATCAAAATATCAAGCAAAAGTTTTGAGCTGGCTGTGTTGAAGTAAACCAGTTTAAAAGTGAAAACGGTTTTTGGATTTGGACTTGACGCGTATTCATCGAGCCAACGGATAATTGGTTCGTAGAATGCGGTCACATCCTCGGGAAGTGAACGACCTGAAATCTCGAAGATTTCATTTTCAGCATCTAGTATAACGGTAGGGGTGTCATCGGTCCCCATTATTTTTATCGTATTCATAGATAAATTATTTACTCAGTTCTGGAAATGGTTGAGGTTAGAATAAA
>Ga0209099_1000849_pt1 | contig 34419 bp, 34 predicted proteins | sample AD_JPNHW2_MetaG_FD_184430 | JGI IMG/M metagenome (GOLD analysis project Ga0209099, IMG submission 184430) | Active sludge microbial communities of municipal wastewater-treating anaerobic digesters from Japan - AD_JPNHW2_MetaG (SPAdes) (version 2) | ecosystem: Engineered > Bioreactor > Anaerobic... | reverse complement strand
ATGGACCACCTGGACTGCTACGATGCGCTCAAATCCTGTTTCCCGGCCGGGACGGTCTCGGGCGCCCCGAAGATCCGGGCCATGCAGATCATCCGCGAGACCGAGCCGGACGCCCGCGGCCTGTACGCCGGTGCGGTCGGCTACATAGGCTTTGACAAGAACCTCGAATTTGCGATTGCGATCAGGACCATGAACGTGAGACAGGGGCGGGCATACATCCAGACCGGCGCCGGGATCGTTGCGGACTCGATGCCCGAAAACGAGTGGACCGAGACCGAGACAAAGGCCGCGGCAATGATGCGGGCAATCGAGCGGGCGGGGGTGGCAGAATGAGTTCCCCGACCGTCCTTATCGTGGACTGCTACGACAGCTTTACGTTCAACCTGTACCAGCAGGTGGGAAAACTCGGGGGAAAGCCGGTGGTCTTTACCTGCGACACGCCGCTTGAAAAACTCAAAGAAATTTCCTGCGACCGGATCATTCTCTCGCCCGGGCCCGGGACACCGGAGGACTCCGGGGTCTGCATGGACGTGCTCGCCACCATGAGCCGGACGATCCCGACCCTGGGCGTCTGCCTCGGCCACCAGGCCATCTGCACCGCGTTTGGCGGAACGGTGGTCCGGTCCGGCCATTTGATGCACGGGAAAACTTCCGAGATCCGGCACAACGGCACCGGGGTCTTTTCGGGCCTTGCCTCGCCCTTTACCGCGACGCGGTACCACTCGCTTGTCGCACAACGGGACACGCTTCCTTCGGAACTCGTGGTCACGGCCGAGAGCCTTGACGACGGTTTTGTCATGGGCGTCCGGCATACGCAGTACCCGATCGAAGGCGTCCAGTTCCATCCGGAGAGTATTCTTTCGCACGATGGCGACGCGCTCATGAAAAATTTCCTCTTTACCCCGCGGACGGTGGGGACATGACCATGAAAGAGGCGATTGCCACCGTGATCGCGGGACGCGACCTGTCTCCCGCTGACGCAGAAGCGGTGATGGATGAGATCATGACCGGGCAGGCAACCCAGGCCCAGATCGGCGGGTTCCTTGCCGGGCTCCGGATGAAAGGCGAGACCCCGGAAGAGATCGCCGCGTTTGCCCGGGTGATGCGGGCGCATGCAGTACGGGTGAGCCCGAATGTGAGCGGAACGCTTGTCGACACCTGCGGGACCGGGGGCGACGGGGCGAAGACCTTTTACATCAGCACGGCCGCGGCATTTGTCGCGGCAGGGGCCAGCGTGCCGATCGTCAAGCACGGCAACCGGGGCGTGAGCAGCCGGTGCGGGTCGGCCGATGTGCTCTCGGCACTGGGTGTTGCGGTCAGCACGGTGCCCGTGGAAAGACTGGCAGACATTGTCGATGAGATCGGTATCGTCTTCCTCTTTGCACCAAACCATCACCCGGCAACAAAATATGTGATGGCCGCACGCCAGGAGCTCGGGTGCCGGACGGTCTTTAACATTCTCGGGCCGCTCGCAAACCCGGCCGGGGCAGGGGCGCAGGTGCTCGGGGTCTATGACAAAAACCTTACCGGCCCGGTGGCAGAAGTCCTGCGCCTGCTCGGTGTCTCCCGGGCACTCGTGGTCTATGGCGCGGGGCTTGACGAGATCACGGTCACGGGCGAGACGAGCGTGACGGAGCTGGACGGTAACCGGATCACGAACTACACGGTCACACCGGAACAGTTCGGGTTTGCCCGGGCCGCACCGGCCGATCTTCTGGGTGGCGATCCGGAAGAGAACGCACGCATTGTCCGCGCCATTCTTGCCGGGAAAAAAGGAGCCGCACGCGACATCGTGCTCATGAATGCCGGCGCTGCGATCTACGTGGGCGGCCGGGCCAAAACACTTGCAGAAGGGATCCGGCTCGCGGCGGATTCCATTGATTCGGGCAGGGCCGCAGGCAAACTCGATGCGCTTGTTGCAGCAACCCGGGGTGACGCATGATCCTTGACGAGATTGTCTGCCGGACAAAGAAGCGGGTGGAGAAACTTCCCGCAACCTTCCCGGAGCCGCAGGGTTTCCGGCACGCAAGTCTTGAGGCTGCGATCCGGTCGGCACCGGCAAAGAACCCGGTGATCGCCGAGATCAAATGTGCATCGCCATCCGGCGGGATTATCCGCCGGAACGTGGACATGGGAATGATGGCAGGCGTACTTGCGGACGGGGGCTGTGTCGGGATCTCCGTTCTTACCGAGCCGTACTTCTTTGGCGGCTCGGGCGCGGATATTGCAAAAGTGAAAGGAGCGGTCCGGGTCCCGGTGCTCCGGAAGGATTTTGTCGTGGATCTGCGGCAGGTTGCGGAGACCCGGGCGCTCGGGGCCGATGCCGTGCTCCTCATCGCGGCGGTCCTGAAAAACCGGTTGCCGGAGTTCGTGGACGCAGTGTACAATGCCGGCCTTGAGCCACTCGTGGAAGTGCACAACGCGGACGAGATCGCGCTCGCGCTCGACACCAAGGCGCAGCTGATCGGGATCAACAACCGTGACCTTGCAACGATGACGATCGACCGGTCCACAACCCGGAAACTCTCGGAGCTCGTGCGGGAGAAGGGCCGGCTCGTTGTTTCGGAGAGCGGGATGCGGTCGGCGGACGATGTCCGGGAACTCCGGCCGTACTGCGATGCCTTTCTGATCGGATCGTCGATCATGGCGGACAAACGGCCGGATAAGAAACTGGGGGAGTTTTTGTGCGCGTAAAGATCTGCGGGATAACTCGTGTTGAGGACGCACTCTTCGCGGAAAAGGTCGGGGCGGATGCGGTTGGTGTGGTCATGTACTCGCCCACTTCGCGCCGCTCAATTCCTGATGCGAAAGCCCGTGAGATCTTTGCCGCGCTCGGGCCGTTTGTGACCCGGGTCGTTGTCACGCACACGGAATCAATAGCGGATCTCGAAAAGATCCTCGCGCTTCGGCCGGACGCGATCCAGATCTCGCACCCGTTTGTCTTTGAAAAAAGCCCGGGCGTGCGGGTGCTCCGCGTGATCGGGCGCGGGGAGGCCGTGCCCGCGGACTGCGACGCGGTGATCGTGGACGAGAGCATGGGCTCTGGGATTACATTCGACCGGGATTTTGCAAAAACCGTGGTGAAAACCGCAAAGGTGCCGGTGATCCTTGCCGGCGGGCTTACTCCGGAGAATGTGGGGCAGGCGATCCGGGAGATCCGGCCCTGGGCTGTCGATGTCGCAAGCGGCGTAGAGACAGCCCCGGGAATAAAAGACCATACAAAAATCGCGGCGTTTATTCGTGCCGCACGGGAGGCAGAGCATGGAACGTAAAGGAAGATTCGGGAAGTACGGCGGACAGTACGTGCCGGAAACCCTGATGAATGCACTCATAGAACTCGAAGGAGCATACAACGAGGCAACGCACGACAAAAAATTCGCAGAGGGACTTGCCGCGTACCAGTCGGAATACGCAGGAAGGCCTACGCCGCTCACGTTCTGCGAGAATATGTCGCAGGACCTCGGCTTCAAAGTCTACCTGAAGCGCGAGGACCTTGTGCACGGCGGCTCGCACAAGCTCAACAATACGCTCGGGCAGGCGCTTCTCGCAAAACGCATGGGAAAGAAACGGCTGATCGCCGAGACCGGCGCCGGCCAGCACGGGGTCGCGACCGCGATTGTCGGGGCTGCGCTCGGCTTTAAGGTCGAGGTCTTCATGGGCGAAGTGGACACGAAACGCCAGACCCTCAATGTCTTCCGCATGGAACTGATGGGCGCGACCGTCCACCCGGTGACCTGCGGGACAAAGACGCTCAAGGATGCGACAAACGAGGCGCTCCGCGACTGGGTCGCAAATGTGAACGACACGCACTACCTGATCGGCTCGGTGGTCGGTCCGCACCCGTTCCCCTCAATCGTCCGGGATTTCCAGTCCGTGATCGGGCGCGAGGCCCGGGAACAGATCCAGCGAAAGGAGAAGAAAATGCCGGACGCGATCGTCGCCTGCGTGGGCGGCGGATCGAACGCAATCGGGATCTTCCACCCGTTCCTTAACGATGACGTGGAACTGATCGGTGTCGAGGCCGCGGGAAAAGGAATCGAGACCGGCGAACACTCGGCAACACTCTGCGCCGGGGATCCCGGCGTACTTCACGGCACGCTCTCGTACCTCCTGCAGGACGAGAACGGCCAGGTGCTCCCCACGCACAGCGTGGCAGCCGGCCTCGATTACCCGGGCGTAGGCCCCGAGCACGCAATGCTCAAAGACTCGCACCGGGTATCCTACGAAGCGGTAAAAGACCACGAAGTGCTCACAGCATTCCGGTACCTCTCGCGGACAGAAGGGATCATCCCGGCGCTTGAGTCCTCGCACGCAGTGGCCTACGTGCTCAAAAACCGGGACCGGTTCGACACGGGCGATGTGGTGATCATCAACCTCTCGGGAAGGGGCGACAAGGACGTTGCCGGGATCGCACCGGCCACGGAGGCGGCATGATGGGACGTATCGAATCGGTATTTGCAAAAAAAGGCAAAACAGCGTTCATCGGGTTTACGGTAGCCGGCGATCCGGACAAGGAGACCTCGGTCCGGATCGCAAAGGCGCTCATTGATGGCGGGACCGACATCCTTGAATTCGGCGTGCCGTTCTCGGACCCGGTGGCGGACGGCCCGACCATCCAGCGGGCTGACGACCGGGCGCTCGCGGCCGGCACCACGCCCGACACGATCTTTGCCATCGTCCGGGAGGTCCGGGCGTACTCACAAGTCCCGATCGTCTTCCTCACGTACTATAACACGATCTACCGGAGAGGGATCGATAAATTCTACCGCGAGGCGCACGAGGCCGGCGTTGACGGGATCCTGGTCGCGGATATGCCGGTCGAGGAATCCGAAGAGATTCTGGCTGTCGCGAAAAAGTACGGGATCGATCCGATCTTCCTGGTCACACAGACGACCTCTGCGGAACGCATGGACACGATCGTGCGCCATGCACGCGGGTACCTGTACCTTGTTGCAGTGCTCGGGGTCACCGGGGCGCGAAAAGAGGTAGCGCCCGAGGCGCTCGCGCTCCTGCACCGGGTCCGCCCGCATACGGACCTCCCGCTTGCCATCGGCTTTGGGATCTCGACACCTGCTCATGCAAAAACCTGCCGGGATGCCGGGGCGGACGGTGTGATCGTGGGAAGTGCAATTGTTTCGATCGTTGAAAAGAATCTGGGTAATCCTGCCTCAATGGAAAAATCGCTCCGGAAGTACGTGGCCGAAATGAAAAAAGCCGCAGGACCGTGAACAGCCGGTCTGACAGGGGGCCATCTCCCGCCGAATCATTTTTAACCGGTGCCGGCAAAGAACTCTCCGGTCAACATTATGGCTCAGAAATTCTTTGTAATTCTTGCTCTGTGCCTCTGCATCGGCGCCGGTCTTGTCATCGCCGGCTGTACCCAGCAGACCACAACATCTGTACCGTCAACGACCGCAACCCCGACAGGAACGGGCAGTGCCCCGGGAAACCAGACCGGCATGGCAAACCCGGCCTCGGTCAACTGCGGCAACATCGGCGGGACAACCGAGATCAAGACAAACGCCGACGGCAGCCAGTACGGCATGTGCACCTTTAAGAACGGGACCTCCTGCGAGGAATGGGCACTCTATCGTGGCGAGGGGTGCACGTCCGGTGCTTCAGTAAACCAGACCTCCACATCGGCAGCGTCCAACCAGACCGGGCTTGCGAACCCCGCATCGGTCAACTGCGTGAACCTTGGCGGCAAGGTCGATATCAAGGACAGCGCGGCCGGCCAGTACGGCATGTGTACCTTTACGAACGGCACGACCTGCGAGGAGTGGGCGCTCTTCCGCGGTGAGGGATGCAAGGCCGCAAACGTGACTGCATAAGCGGGATCAAATTCTTTTTTTTTTACGCGCGTGTTTCGGAATCTTCGTGAACCTGAATGCTGCAATAAAATGAATGCCGCCAAAAAATTCAGGATTGACCGGAAAAATCCGGATAAACCGGACAAAAAATGAAATGCCGGGAACGCGTCAGAACTTTTTGCGGTTACGTACCACGCCCACATATGGGGAAGCGTATGGAGGTACGGCAAGTCTGAAACGGTACAAAAAAAGGGATATCCATGAGTCGGTACCGTGCGTGCAGGGGCCGGATCACTTATACCATGCAGGAACCGGACTCCCCCTATCCAATCCAGACGCATTTCAGCTCCGGATTACCTGTTTTCAGGGTTCTGGATAAGTCAGTTTCACAAAAAACCAAGTCGGTTTTTCGGATTTTTCACCATTTTTCCCGAAATTTACGTCGGATGTGCGCGAAATCCGGGACACGCGTATTTAGGCTTGTTTGTGAGGGCGATCTTTTGGCAGGTAACCTGGGGTATGTTGGTGCGGTAAAATGTGGATATCAGGATCAGATCAATAGCGAATTGGAAAATGTCAACGAGTGGAGCAGCAGAACACCTTATTTAAAAGAAATGACTCCTGCGAGGGTGACGATGAGGTACAGGCATCCATTCTGGGTGGAGTGCAGATGCGAGTACCGGTATCATCACCTTAACTACAGTATTGGTAAAAGTAAGTGATAAATTTTGTTTATTTTGTATTATTATGTACTACCAATTGTGCTCTAGAGATGAGATGACGTTGAGGGGATGATGATTAAGAGACGTGCATTTGACATATGGTTACGAACGGATGTGTTTACACGATCATCTTGTTCATCACCATAGTATATTGCGTTACTGAAGTATAAAAAATTTTCATTTTCGTATGAATTTTTAAAAAAAAATGTGGCGGTTACTTTACGCGGATGTCAAAGATCTGGTCGTCACGCCAGTATGAGATCTCCTCAGCAAACCGTTCAACCTCTGCTTCGCTGTGACCGCTGCCGGGGCGTTTCGTTTCTGGTTTTGGCGTAGCAACAAGCGTGCGTCCGTTGGCGGCAAACTCGCACCGCAGACCGGGACTCTGCACAATCTCTATGTTGCGTTTGCCAAATGTGCACCCGCTGCCCAGCTGCACACCATCCACGATGCATGATTCCGGAGGTTTGCCCGTGCAATATATCGTGGCATGAAGCTCGAACGGATCGTTGCAGAAATGTTCTCTCGCATATCTTCCTATCCGGTAACCGATGACAATATAAGGGCCAAGATGCCCGTGAAAAGCTGCAAGCTCCGCGACAGAATACTCTTTTACCCGGTTATAGAAACGGCAGTTACCATGGTTATGCATACTGGATAGTAGCTCAAGTAACATAATAATTTTTCAAAATATCATTGAATATTACGAAACTTTGTATATGTAACCGATTTATTCCACTTTTGTGGGAAAACTTGCCTGGTTAGTACAACCCCCCGCATTTCATTTTTTTCTAAACAGGTGACGATCGGCACCACATCTGTGATCCATGGGAGCGATCGTATGAGAACTCCACCGGTTGCTATAGTACCCTCTTATCTGTACTCAAAAAAAGTGAACTTTTTCCGGACCCGGATTCCCGGCATTTCCCATCGGGGACGGGTATCTCCGGCAACCGGCCCTCCACGTGTTCCCTGTCGTTTACGGATCTATCGTTTTACAGCCCGGCCTGGTTTTTCAGGGGCCCGGTCATCTGCCCCTTCCAGCCTCTTGATCTCCATGACCAGGAGTGGGAGCAGCAATGCAGGATCTGTCACGATCCCGAGTGCCTGCGTTGTCCCGCGATCCTGTAACCTTGTCACAACATAGGGGTTGATGTCTACCGCGACGGTCTTCACTTTTGAAGGGAGTATGTTTCCGACAGCGATCCCGTACAGCATGGATGCGCAGATAATGCACATGTCTGCGTCCCGGACGTACTTTCTCATCTCGTCCTGGGCCTGCAGGACATCGGTGATCGTATCCGGCAGGGGCCCGTCATCTCTCACGGATCCGCTGATGACAACCGGGACATTGTTCTTTGTACACTCGTAAAGGACGCCGCCCTTGAGCACACCTTTTGCTACCGCCTGGCGGATACTGCCGGCCTTGCATATTTCGTTAATTGCCACGATGTGGCTTTTGTATCCGCTTTTGAGGACTTTACCGGTTTTCTTATCCATGCCAAGCGTTGTCCCGAACAACTGTTTTTCCACATCCATGACGGAGAAACCATTACCGGTGAACAGGGCCTGGACGTACCCCATCCTGATGAGGTCCTGTAAAGATTCATCGGCCCCTGTGTGGACCATCGCTGTGCCCATAACATAGATGATAAACCCGTTTTTGTCATGGATCGCTTTCATCTCACGGGCAAGGTCTTTTATGAGATAGTTAACCGGTTTTTCCGGGGATGTGCCGCTCGACATGAACCCGAAGATATCGACCGGTGATCTCGACCGCTGCGGCGCTTCGACCCTGACGCCGTCAAAACCGACAACAACGCGATCTCCTTTCCGGACCACGCCCTGGCGCCGGCATACGGCTTTTTCACCTTTGATGACCACGGTACAGTCCATCTCGATATCCTTAACTTCCCTCCATTTGCCCCTGAGGAAGACAAACGTCGGATGATGCGTGGTACCATAGAAATGGTCCGGCAATACCCCGTCCCGCGGTGCAGGCTCTGTTTTCACCTCCTTACTGGGGAGAAGCGCACCCAGTTTTCCAAGTTCTGCGAATAACTTCTCAGGACCCCTGACAAGAATCCTGCAATAACTTTCATCATCCTTTTTTTTGCCCACATCAAGCTCAAGGATCTCGAACGTCCCCCTCATATCCATGATCGTGTCAAGGACCTTTGGCAGGATAGACGAATCTATGATGTGTCCTTTGAGTTCAATCTCTTCAGTAATGACTTCCATGCTAATCACCTGTTCAATAAAATTGCCATCAAAAATACCCCGGCCGGACCATACCCCGGGGATATTTCTTTTGCGCATCCCCTTCAGGCAAGGTACAGGATTTTCCCGGCCGGCTCCCGGACCGGACTCTCCGGATGGAGCCGGGAGAATTGTCATACGGCAAAAAGCGACCAGTTCAATCCCCCTGTTGTACAGGAGATGCATGAAGGTTAGCCGGGAATGGCCAGTGCCATATCGTTTCTGAACCGGTTGACAACAGCGTTTCGGATTTTGATCGTGTTGTCACCCAAGCTTGTGTTACAGTCGTGTGGATCCGTCCACTGCCCGGAGGCCCTCCCCCGGGGAGGCAGTGCCAGTGTTCATGGGGATAGCAAACCGGAGTTTTCATGAACCAGGCCCTTTCCCTGTATCCGGCCGGACAAAAAAAGGGGAGGGGGTTTATTTCTTCCGCTTCTCAAGTGCCTTGAGTACCGGCGGCAGGACTTCTCCGATCGCACCGAAGTTCATGGAATCGGCAGTTCCGAGGAAGACACCAGGGTTGAGATGCTCTTCCATGTGCTCGATTCCAACCTTATTCATCAGTGCTGTTACCTGTTCGAGCGACTCCTTGGCCATCATCTGCGTGAACCCGGCCGGGGCGTGCAGGACATTCATGACCGATTCGCGATACGTGAGGAGACCGGCGTACGTGATAGCAGTCAGGGCGGCGCACATGTCGCAGACCGGTCCGAGCATCTCTGCAGGCAGGGTGAAGGCCTCGCCGCGTGCAGTCTTCCCGATCTTCATGAGTTCGTCGATGGTTTCCTTGGATGCATAGCCTTCCGAGATGAAGACCTGTCCTTTCATCTCCGGCACTGCGCCGGGATGGTATGACGAGATCTGCACCTTCTTCTTCTTGAGAAGCCCGAGATCGTCATAGATATGCTGGAACTTCGTGGCCGGGATGGTGCAGGCATGAGTGATGATGGCACCCTCCTTGATGACATCGGCATGCTTCTCGATGATCGCCTTCTGCATGTCGCCTTTCGGCAGCCAGGTGATGATCCAGTCGGCATCCTTTACCGCTTCGCGGTCATCTGTCGTGACCTTGAGGCCGATATCCTTGGGGTGGGTGAAATGAATCGCACCCTTCGGGGGTTTGGGCAGGTCCTTTGCAACTTCCTTGACTTTCTGCCGGATCTTCGGCATGATGGACTCAGGGTTGCCGCTCTTGTGGGCCTTGATGACATCCTCGTACGCAAAGTCATCGATCACGGTAAACTTGCCGTCGAATACGGGATCTGACACCGTGATATCCTTGATGCCCGCCAGATACTTGAGCTCGGCTCCCATGATGATCGTCGAATGCGTCATGGCGATCTCCGGCTTGTGAACTTGTTCTGCTACTGTACATGCCCGTGCAAAATTCGTAATCCCGGCAGCGGCATGGGTTCTGTAACAGCCGGCCCCGAGAATTGCTACTTTTTTTATGCTCATGCAAATGCTCCAACTTTTTTAACACTGCTTATATCAGTTGTAATAATCAATATGATTTTTTTTAAATTTTGTAACATTTGATCTTACAACTTTTGTAAGCAGTAACATTGACTCTCCTTATTTATTCATATATTTTTTGTTTTGACACTAATGTACGAGCGGTAAAAATCCAGCGTAAAATAAGGGCAACTTCAAAATCAACGGGCTGCATGATGAATATAACCGGCATTTATAACGATATTTTTTAGGTTTATGGAATGCTGGAGCTACCCGATCGGGCAATTCTCTTAGGATCTTTTAGGAGTTTTCAGCATCAAACAAAAATAATATCACCTAGTATTACAATAATTTAAAAATGTAATACTTTGCCTGCCAACACCAGACAGGCTTTGAAACGAGAAGGAGCCCCGAAAAGGACGGCTCCCTTAAAATAATATGTAATTTATTGTATATCGCCGCGGCAGGAAAGATTATGATCATTACCCGTTTTGACAAGACAAAAGAAATCCCGACATCCGAAGGGATCGTAAAACCCCTCTTTGTATCCGATGACCTGAAAGTGGTCTTTATGAGGATCCCGGCCGGGCTCAGTGTCCCCCCGCATTCGCATCCGTACCCCGATAATTTCCTCCTTTTGAAAGGATCCGTAGTACTTCATACCCAGGAGCCCGAACTTCTGCATGAGGGGGATCTCGCCCACATCCCGCCAGGTACTGCATTTGGCATTGAGTGCAGAAAAGATGCTGAAGCAATCATGATCTCGTCCCCGGCCAAGAACCCCACCCCACCAGGAGTCTGCAAAAGCCTGATGGCAAGTTCCCTATGATCCATATTCGATCCCCCCGCAAAGGATGGCGCCTGTTAATTATGGGGTCTGGAGTTCTCGTATGACCATGAAGCCATTTATTATCGCAGTTGCAGGCAAAGGCGGCACCGGGAAGACCACGATCAGCTCGCTTCTCGTGAGGGAATTTGTTGCGCGCGGCGAAGTCCCGGTTCTCGCGGTGGATGCAGACCCGAATGCAAACCTCCACGAGGCACTGGGTCTTAAAATCCGCGAGACTCTCGGGTGCATGCGCGAGGAAGCATTCGCACGAAGTATTCCTGCAGGCATGTCGCGGCCTGTATTCATCGGGTACCGGTTCCGGCAGGTGCTTGTCGAAGCACAGGGGTTTGACCTGATTGCAATGGGTCGGCCGGAGGGTGCGGGCTGCTACTGCTTTGCAAATGATCTGCTTATAGAATGTATGCGATCGCTTGAGCGCGAATACCGGATCATTATTGAGGATTCGGAGGCAGGGATGGAACATATCAGCAGGGGAACTGTCGGAAAGCCCGATGTGCTATTGATCGTCAGCGACCCCGGGGCACGAGGGCTCCGGACTTCAGCCAGGATTCGGGAGACTGCGCTCTCGCTGGGTCTTGACCCGTCTACCCTGTTCCTTGTATTCAACCGGTACAGGACCTCCCCGGCCAATGAACCGGTATCAGATACGCCGCCGCTTGCAGTTATCCCGTACGATCCCACCATTGAATGGGCAGACCTCCACGGTACGCCGGTCGCAGACATTCCTGAACAGAGTCCGGCCCGCGCCGGGGTGCGGGAACTCGCGACAAAGATCCTTGCGCTAAAAGAAAGATCAGCGAATATAACCCGCAGTTAGCCTCCCGGACTACCCCGGGAAATTAGGCCGATCCTCGAGGCTTCCACATATCTGATGAGTGCCTGCAATTTTTTTTCATCGTTCACAGCCCGGTTTTGTAATACCGGGAGCGCAGGTCCGCGCGGCATCGGCAGTAAAAAAAATTCCCCCGGGAAAGGATCCGGCTCACGCTCATACCCCGTTTAATCACCAGTTCGTCTCCACGGAGGACGATTAGTCCGGTCTTACCACGTGTTACCCGGTTCCCGTTTTTCTAACAACGTTAAAAAACGATCAGCAACGATACTCTCATGACTACTGATATGACCCTCGAAACGGATCTCTCACGAATCGGAATCTCGCTTCCCAAAAACCTGCTCGACCGGTTTGATGAAATCATCAATGCCCGGGGCTACTCTTCACGGTCGGAAGGTATCCGTGATGCAATCCGCACGTACATTACGTACTATAAGTGGATGGCGGATGTCAAAGGGGAACGCGAAGGGGTAATTACGCTGGTCTATGATCACGACCAGCGGGGGCTGCTTACCACCATTACGGATATCCAGCATGAATACCACGAGATTATCAAGGCCTCCCTCCATTCGCATGTGACCCATGAACGGTGCCTGGAGGTCATCCTCGTTCACGGGGACGGGTCGCAGCTGAAGGCACTTGCCGAACGGATGATGTCTCTTAAGGGCGTCGAATCAGTAAAACTCACCACCATCCAGATCGAAGACCAATAGAAAAATCCGGTTCCGGCCGGGAATTGCCGGGAGTATGACAGAATAATTTCACCCGGGATGTTCAGATAACCGGGCTTTTTTTCGTCTCTTTCGCGTGCCGGCCCCGGACACTTTTTTGGCTATTCTTTGTTCCCGGATTTTTTTATACCGGTACCATGGGGACAGACGTTCCGGCACACGTTGCATTTGATACGCCATCCTCCATAGTGGCCGAACAACCCGTTCTCTTCCCCGAATGCGTAGGACCCGCATCTGCGCTGGTTTATTGAAACTCCATCCAGCGCTTTTACCGGGCACGACTCTATGCATAACCTGCAGCTGCCCGGGCACCCCTCGTACGTGGCTGGTGGATCGGGAGACAATTCTGCTGAAGTCAGGACAGCCCCGAGCCAGAGCATATTGCCATAATGGTCGTTGATGAGCAGGGTATTTTTTTCCCAGTATGCCTAGCCCGGCGTGGACTGCCGCATGCTTGAGCGAGATAATCCCCCGCAGCTTTCTTGCCCTGAAATCCACCGCACATGGCTCACCCGGGGGGATGGGTATCGCAGTTTCCCCCTCTGATTCCAGTCCGGCGGCCAGCTGCACCTCAATCTCGCTGAGCCGGGTGTACCGGTCATTTCTCATAATAGTATAGGGAATGAGGGCCCTCGCAAGAAACGTACTGTTTAAGGATCCCAGCGCAATGACAATAACAGACCTGCATCCCGGCAGTACATCCTGTGGCTGATACCCGCCTGGGGCATTAAAAAACCGCTCAACCGATGCTATACCGCATAACGTCGCCCCGAGCGAGGCTGCAGTTTTTTTTACAGAATCTGAAGAGATTACCATAGTCTTATTGCGGCTGACATTTTCTCATCCACACTTCTTACCCTCGGAAAGCATGCAGGATACCGGGGAAACCCTGACCGCTCAGACCAGGGTTATCGCGCCTTTAAGGTTCCGGGAAATCTTATTGACTACGGCAGGGATGGTAGAGCATACGATGGTCGTCTCCGAATTGTTGTACGCTCCCGCATCGTCTGAACCGGCCCGTACCAGATCCGTTTTTATCGCGGATCTGAGGTTCTCCGTGGTCACCTTCTCCACCCAGGGATCCGTGTCGCTGATCGTGATCCGGTCGACTTTACCCTCCAGCGCCCTGGCGATGACCCACGAGACAAACCTGCCGCCAAGCAGGGCAACGCTCCCGCCGATTTCTCCCTCGTCAGCCATCCGGGCAATATCGGATACGGTCTTGTCGACCGTAACCCGTTCGTACAAGGGAGTCTGGGCAAGGCAGACCCAGTGTGCGTCACCCACGAAGGTATGTCCGATTTTTTTGGGATAGACATTTTCCGGTCCTGCCACTTTGACCGCCCGGGCCAGCGCTTCGAGTTCCGCTTTCTGGATGGGCGCCCGTGTCAGTCCTCCCCTGATCTCCTCGTTGATGATCCTGAGTACCCGGGGCAGGCCGAAGTTCCCCCTCCGCGCAGTGCCCGGGGCGTACCCGCACATGTACCCGTGGTGGTTTTTCGGGAACCCGGTGATGATGGCATTGAGGCCTGCCCGGAGCCCCACGCGGCATTCGTCCTCGTAGGCGCCATTGGTCACCACGATTTTCCCGGGCGCTAAAATCCGGGCGGCCGCAACTGCGCGGGCAAACGCGTCCAGACGGTCCGATGCGCAGTTGAACGGCCCGCCTTCCAGCACAAAAACATCCACGCCCATATCCAGCGCGGCAGTGAACCCGGCGATGAGATCGTCATAACCATCCCCCACAAACATGATGGCTTCAAGGCCCTTGCCATATTTTTTTGCAAGATTTGCAACTTCGATGGCCTCATCCAGCGGCGCGGCATGACTCTCGGCCCCCTGGACGCAGGAAAGGTTGATGGCGACCGATGAGGAAATCTTCACCCATTCTTCCCGGTCGCACAGCGCGTCCTTCTCTTTCTCTAAAAGCCGGGAATGGATCCGGTCCCGCGGGCAGCCGTTAAATGGCGGCCCCTTGTGGTAGCACTGGCCCGGGCACCCGGTGATATCTGGTGGCAGCCGCATGGGGCCGTACATCCCGAAGTGATCGAGATCCAGCGGGACCTCCGTTGTTTCCCGGACTTCCCTGAAGAGATCGATTCCCTTCATGCCGTTTGCTTCGGCGATATCCGCAAACGCGTAGGCACATACATGGATGGAGGCGCCGATTGCATCGGAGAGCGCACAGTTCCCCAGAATATCTATTATCTCAAGATCCGAGGCACAGGTCCCGACAAGGACCTCCGTCAGGTCGCAGCCCATGGGGAATTTCTTAAAATTCTTTCCCAGCGCCATGGCCTGGTTGCGATTGAGTTCAGCAACCGAATCGACGATCTCCTTTGGATCTTTTTTCATTTTGGAAAGATCCCACGCAGCAACCGGGTCCTGCACTGCTTCTTTGATGATGTCGAGCACTTGTTCACCTGCCTGAATAAGTAACCTGTAGGATTCTCTGTCTGCAAGCTATTTGAAATTATTACAAAATTTAAAAAATTTATAAAATTGTAATACTACTTATATAAGTAGTATTACCGGATCCACATTTATGTGGATACAGTTGGTGTGAACACAATGAAAGTTGCAGTCTATGGTGCAGGAAACCAGGATCTCTATGTGAACCAGTTGAGACTTCCCGAAAAATTCGGCGGTGTGGCTCCATTTGGCGGGAGCCGGATGGCCATGGAGTTTGCCAAGGCCGGCCACCTGGTGTATCTTGCGGAGCCAGACATGGCGTCCCTGAACGTGGATCAATGGAGTGCGGTACGGAGTGCGGGGGTCGTGGTGACCACCGATGACACCGAGGCGGCACGTCATGCGGAGATTGCGGTTTTCTTCACGCCGTTTGGCAAGACTACCTTCCGGGTTGCCAAGAATATCGTCAGGTCTCTTCCTGAGGGAGCTGTCATTGCAACGACCTGCACGGTATCCCCTCTTGTCCTCTACTATGTTCTGGAACGGGAACTCAGGACCGAACGCAGGGATGTAGGTATCACATCCATGCACCCGGCCGCAGTACCCGGGACGCCGTACCACGGCCATTACGTTATCGGGGGCCACGCAACCAACGACCTCGACATCGCCACGGAGGAGCAGATACAGAAATGTGTCGCACTTGCAAAAAACTGCGGCAAAGATGCGTATGTGGTTCCGGCGGATGTCTCGTCCGCTGTTGCAGATATGGGATCCCTTGTGACTGCCGTGACCCTTGCCGGTGTCATCGATTATTACAATGTCGGTACCCGGGTCATAAACGCCCCGGAAGAGATGGTGGAAAAACAGATCCTGCTGACCCTGCAGACGATTGCATCTCTCGTGGAGACATCCGGGGTTCAGGGGATGCTCAGGGCGATCAACCCGGAATTACTTGTGAAGAGCGCGAGATCCATGCATATCATGGAGGAGCAGGAAGTGCTGGATGCTGCCTTAAACACCCTTTCAAACCTTGACGGGGAATACATGAAATGGATTGAAGGAGGAAAAATCCGGCACACCGATCTGGTGGCAGCCCAGGCCCTGACAAGGGAACTTAAAACCATTATGGGGGCAACTGCAGCAGACGGGATCACCAAACGCTGCATGAGAAAGATGTTTGAATAAATTTATTTGCGGGCCCGTATTTTGTCCGGTACTCTCCTCATACCCCCTTCCTGAATCCGCACGTAAAAATCCGGTGTCGGCCATGAGAGGATATGAGGGAATGGTGAAGGAAGGGCTGCCTTAAAATATTCATTGCCGGCATCCTTTCCGGCAAGGCCGGGGCTTGTATGTCTCCCGCAACAAAAAAGGATCAGTCTATTTTTGTAATACCGGCATCGGCCTCAGCAGGGAAATCATCGTTGAGCAAACGTTCCAGGAGCATGAGGGTTTTTTCTATCCCGGATTTCTGCCGCATGAGGATTTGCGAGGGATCGGCGGATCGTAAGTCCGCGTAGACATTGGACGTACTCAGCAGTTTTACGGAGTCGGAAACAAGCGCGATGCCGCCTTTCCCTATCCCGGCTGTTGTCCCTATGCCGATATCGGACCCGGTAATGTTTTTTATGGCTGTTGCCATTCTCACGGCCATGACCTCATCGGACTCCTGATCGTAGACCTTTATGTCGTTGAGGGTTTCAACCGGGGGATGCGGTTCTATCCGTAATATGCTCCGGACTCCGGTCAGGGTAGGGAGGAAGAGTCCCGCCGAAAGGGACAGGGTGAATTTTTCCGGATCCAGCGTCCATGCATAGGTCCGGGGATAGCCCCGGGAAAATGCGTGGATTTCCCTGCCGACATTCCCGTGGGTGAAACATTCTGCCGTGGCAATTTTTACCATCATTTTCTCTGTTCCAAGAGTTTGAGGATCTCCGAGCTTATCGCAAGGGAGACCCGGTCGAGGACCGGCGGAATAACCGGTTCCCAGTCACGGATCAGTTTTCCGGTTCCCACCAGTACGTGGTTGTGGATACCGGTGTTTTTTAAGTGTTTTACAATCGGGTTGAGGGGGTCGGCATTATCAATATCTGAAACCTGTACTGCCACGTTGCCAATGCCGAAAACGCCCATAGTACTGATGGTCGATGCACCATTCTTCTGGGCGTGTTTAATGATCTTTGCAGTCAGGGGCAGGGTATCCCCGCCTGCCATCTCGATGCAGACCACATCTCCCCGGATCAGGTCCAGGTTTTTATCGGAGATAAATTTGGGAATGCCGACAATCTCCTTTGAATAGCCGGGGCCTGCGAGTTTTTCCAGGAACCGGACTTTGTAGTCTCCGACTCTGGCGCCCATCGTCCTGAAAATAAGATCGTCAGGTGAAATTTTCTGTTCGTCAATCGCAGTGATCCTCTTTGGGCCGCCGCGGTGCGCCTGCATGAGCGTAAGCGCGGTCCGGAGACCCAGGCGCCCGACACCAACGAGCGTTACTTCCCCCCATGGGGCTTTTGCCTTCTCCATTTCTTCAAGCGACATGATAGTTCCTTTACAATCTGCATTTTTTCTTTGGTTTCCCAAAATTATGGAAAATCCCGGCTTCGCCGGACAACCCGCACACGGTCATCATTCATGGAACGAATCGGCACATTGCAAAATCCCGGGAAATTGTTATTACGGATTTCTATTAAAGCCATAATAAGTAATAAAAATTTTGTAATTGATAATACTTGATATGTCGGCAAAATATGTACAGCAGACCCGGTGCCGGCAATTTTTTCCTGTCTGATCGATCCGGGTGGCCGGACCAAAAAAATCTACCTCCCGGGGCTTACGCCCCGATGCCCGCGAACAGATTCAGGAGCCTGCTTTGAGGGATTATACCTGTTCCCCGTTTTCCCGGGGTTGTTTTGGAACTGAAGTATTTTCCAGGAACAATGCAAGGACTGCAAGAATCACGTAGATGCCGGCAAGGTCGAAATATACCGATCGGTACTGTGATACTTCGCCCGGTCCCGACATCAGGACCGCACCGAGGATCGCTGCTCCTGCAAGCGAGCCCATATTCAGGGTAAGTCCCAGCATTGCCTGGCCACAAGCCCGGTCTGATGCCCCGGTCTCCCCCAGTACCAGGAAGTACAGGACATTTCCGGTGACCGCAGTACTGCCCAGCCCGAGCAGGATGAGGGAAACAAGAAAGACCGGCAGGGTTTCTGCAGTACTCAGCAGGACAAGCCCGGCAGCGGCGATCAGGCCCCCGGCAGTCATCAGCGGCTTTGGACCGATCACGTCCAGCAGTTTCCCGATAATTACGGTAGCAATGAGTACCGGGACTGAAAATCCCAGGAGCAGGTATGCGGCCCCGGTATCCGAAAGACCAAACGCAGAGATGGCAAACATCGAGAGAAAATAGGTGCCTGCACCGGCTGCATACCCAATACCGGCAGCAAGAATGGCAATGAGGGCATTCCGGTGCGAGAGCATCTTTGTGGGAAGTACCGGAACAACCGCCCTGTGGTCGAGATACCAGAAACAAAAAAGGGCGAGCACCATGACTGCGGCAAGCAGTCCCGGTATCGTACTGTCCGTGCCACTACCCGCGCTATTGACGAGCATGAGGAAGGCAACAAGAGCAATGCCCAGAGATACGATACTGGCGGGAGATATTCCGTTGATGGTTTTTTTGCTGTAATCACCGGGCAGCAGCATCCAGGCCAGCAGGAGGACGGCAAGGGCGACGGGAATATTCAGGACAAAGATCCATCGCCAGCCAAAGGAAACCAAAAGACCGGCAGCCGCCGGGCCAAGAGCGTAGGCAAGGCCGATAATCACACCGAACACCCCGAGCACGCTTCCCCGCGATTCCGTAAAATTATCGCCGATGATCGCAATAGCCAGGACCGAGATGGATGCCCCGGCGCCCTGCATGGCCCGGCCTAACAGAAGCATCCCGTACGAGACCGAAGCGGCAGATACTATTGTTCCTGCCAGAAACAATCCCGCACAGATCAGGTAAACCGGTTTACGGCCGTATATATCGGAGAGCCGGGCAAAGACCGGGGTCGCGATCATCATGAACAGGATCTCGCAGTTGATGACCCAGATACCCGATTCGCCGGATATTCCCCACCCGTTCTCGATTGCACCGAGCACCGGATAAACGGTCGACCCATCCAGTGCGATGAGGACGGCCCCGGCAAAAATGACAGGAAGAATCAAAAGGCGAACGTTTTTTGGCATCCACTGTTCATCCCCGTTCAGGAACACACTTTATTTCGTGCTACTTCTTATAAAATTCGTAGTAATATCATTTATCGCTCACATCGAATGAACGTATGCTTATGCCTCTTTGAGAGGTTTTATCCGGCAGACTGCACTTGAATGAACCGGTACCGGGCCGGCAATAGTGCGGTCTTTACCGCTTGTTTTGGTGTGTGCAGGTCCCCGATATCCAAAAAGCGCAGCACACTTTTTTTATAAGAATACCCCCGCAGCAGATAATCGGTTTACACCTTACGAGTCATACCGGCGGGCCGTTTTTCACTATGTTCGTGGGCAGAAGGAATTTTAATTTTGTTAATACCTAATACCCATAATAGTATAATTTAATATTACTTTTTTATGTAATGGTAATATCAATATGTCCGGCCCGGGAAATAATAGTGTATGAAACCCGTAATTGCAGCGCTTCTGGGCAGCCCGCGCCCTGAGGGAAACACTGCTCTTCTGCTCGACCAGGCAAGTGTCGGGGCCCGGGATGCCGGTTGCGAAGTCCGCATGATTAATGTCCCGTCCCTGAACGTATCCCCGTGCCGGGAAATTTATCTCTGCCGAAATCAGCCGGACTGTGCGATAAAAGATGATGTAAACCAGTTTTACTCCTTCTTTTGTGAAATTGACAGTATGATCATCGCTACCCCGGTCATGACCATGGGAATCCCCGGCGCACTTAAATCGTTCATGGACCGGTTCCAGGTCTTTTACTGTGCAAAGTACCAGAGAAAAACGCCACTGGTCCCCAAAGAAAAACGCCCGCATCGCAGGACCCTGCTTATCTCGATCTCGGGTATGAACCTGCCGGACAACTTCGATGGTGTACGGAGTTCGGCATTTTCGTTCTGCGATATTCTCAACTGCAAACTGGCAGACGAACTGCTCGTGCGCGATATGGATACCAAAATAGACCTTCATAATTTCCCGGAGATTCTTGGTGAGGCGTACCGGAAAGGAAAGGCACTGGGCGAGCGGGCGGTTGCGGCAGTGCAGAAAAATGAATGAATCCCAAAAACCCGGTGACCGGGAATCAGATCCTTGCCGGATAATTTTTCAAAAACCCGGTTTTAGAGAATAAGTTCCAGGGAACCCCGGTATCACGGACATGGACTGCCGGGCCGATCCCGGAAAGCAATTTGCCCAGACGGTAAAGACCGGGAATTTCCGTTGCATGATGGGGGGCATCCACCAGTACGAGGCCAAGGTGTTGTGCAAGAACTGCACCCGGGTGGGTGAGATCCCCTGAGAGGAACAGCTCAGCACCCCGGTCATACGCGATTCTGATAAGACCGGGGTTCAGGCCAAACCCGGAAACAAGGGCCACGCGTTCAATCATGCGGTCCTGTCGGAAATTCACGATCCTGAGATCCCGGGTTTTCAGGTTTCCCAGTACCTCCCATGCGAACCTGACCAGGGGAACCGGCCCGTTGCGAACGGTGCCAATCCGGCCAAGGCCGGTCTTTTCATCGAGCACCCCCTCCGTGTCGATGGCAAGGCAGTCGGCGAGCGCATCGCAGGCACCCCCGGTGAGCCGGTCCCAGTTTGAGTGTATGACATAGGAGGGGATTTCAGGCTCTGTTACCGGGGGGTGGTGGAGGACCAGCAGATCGTATGCGAGGTACTCCGGTTCACTCCCTGCCGCCGGTGGATAGTCCATGAGGACCAGGACGTTTTGGATGTCAAGATGACGGGGATCGCCAGGGCCGATAAAACCAGCCCGATCTCCCGCCAACGACAGGTCCAAGGGAATTTTTTTTTCGATCTGCCTGAAAAACTGAAGTGCCTGCATTCTCTTCCTCCGCCGGGTAATCAATAACCACGGATTTTATCTTTGAAAGGTTTTGTTCGATGATGGCGTCGCAATCGATCCCCTCAAGGGTCGAAACGATGAGCGCCGGTCTCTTCAGGAGCGAAAGGAACCGGGCCGGATCCTGCTCTTTAAAGAGGATACGCTCATAGAACTCCAGAGAGGACGATGCGTAGAGCACCCCCTCCACATCGCGGGCATTTCTCATCGCATTGAAGATCACCTCCAGGGTCAGCGTCATGGTCCCGGAAGTCTTGGCCTGTAACCCGGAAGTATACAAAAACCCCCGGTGGGGTGCGTTGACGGTTTTAAGAAGCGTCCGGTGCCGGCTGGTTCTCCGTATAGTAGTGTCGCTGCCGTCAGAACAGGGATCTTCGACAAGGAATGCACCGGGAGCCGCAAGCCCGCGCAGATCCACGGGGCGTACCCCGCCAAGCCCGCTCGTGTCCATGATAAAATCCCAGCCCGATCTTTCCACTTCAGAAAAAGTGGAAGTAAACGAGACTGCCGGATCGAGAAAATACCCGAGATGGGGATATATATCAATCACGGACACAGGAGCGCGTTTCACCAGGGTGTTTGCCAGTCTCGAACCCGTGAGATATGTGCCGATTACAAGACTTTTTTTCGGGTCGATCTTTTTTGCATCCAGCCAGCGAAGGACTGCGTCCACTTTCCCGGAACAGATCCGCTCAAGAATATCCAGTACTGTGTATCGTGAAAAAAAAGTTTTCACGGTCGGGGTTATGCCAGCCTCTGCTGATGCGGGTGCATTCGTACTCATGGTGTTTTTACCTGAGGTTCCATGCCGATCCGTTCCAGCGCGGTTCTCATTTCGTTCCTGACCGATTCCGTTACCGGTTTGCCGTGAACAACATGCGACGGGGAAAGTGCGGCAGACAGGATCCGGCCTTTTGCATCCATGATTACAAGCATGGAGCCGGAGCCCGGGATTCCCAGGCGCCCCCGTGCAATCACGAGGTCGCAGTCCGTGACATCGAGGGCCATACGGGCTTTTGTGAGCGCCGGCATCCGGCTTACGTCGCAGCTGTCTGTATCGATATGCAGGTGTTTTGCCCGCGCCAGTCCGAATTCGCATAAGACCCGGTTAATTGCCGTAATTTTTTCGCCGGTCCGGTTCGGGACAACGATTTTTTTTGATGTACAGATATACTGTCGGATCTCTTCGAGCTCGGTCGGGGTATCCCCTTTACGTATTCCGGTTACCGATTCGTGATAGGCATTCTTTGTGGTCTTCTCAAGACTCATACGATCACGCGCGCGTCAGTTGAGTGCCAGGACTCCCCGTTTTGCCGGGGATACCGGGGTATTCATCTGTGGTTTTAAACCCAGTTCCCCGATGACTTCAAGCACTTCGCTGAGGCTTCCGCACACCGGTGAACCCACACCTTTGATGTCAAGAGGATAATTGGCCGGGATCACGGTCGCGAGATTATCGGCACCGGCCAGGAGGGAAAACCGGACATTCTTCGGGCCGATGGTCGGCGTGGGGACCGTGATGCGGATCTCCGGATAGAGAAGCCGGGTGACCGCGATGGTTTTCATCTGTTCCGGTAATGAGCACGGCGGATGGTTCTCCATGGGTGTGCCCCGGTACGGGTTAAATCCCATGATGGGGATTTCGCCAAGGCTTTCAAACCGCTCAAGGAACCTGAGGTGCTGTACCCGGTCCTTGTGAGATTCACCCAGTCCGATCAAAAGACCCGAAGAGAGCTCGATCCCCTGCTCTGATATCCTATCGCATATCCTGATACGCTCCTCAAGGGATTCCCCGGGTTTAACGGATTTGAAGAGCTGCCGGTTTACGGTTTCCAGATTGCAGCAGATCGTATCCGTGCCGTACCGTGACAATTGATCGAGCGCTTCCCCGGTCAGGTCGGGTCCCACATTTACCAGCAGCTCAAGTGACGAATGGCCCTTTACAATCCGCGCAGCGGTGACGGCCTGCTCCCCATGAAACCCGTACGCTCCCGAGCAGCTGACGCGCGGGATGCCGGATTCTTCTATTTTTATGATGGCATCCAGGATCTCATTATCGGTTTTAAAAAAAGGATGATAATACCCGTCCGGAGACGTTCCGGCGGCAAAGCCGCAGTACTTGCATTTGGGTGTGATCCGGCACTGGTTGGTGATGTGGACGGTAGAGGTGAGTTTGACAATTCTGCTCCGCTCTCTTTTGACTTCAAAGGCGGTTTCCATGATTCGTGCAAGCGCATCGCCACCCGGCACCTGCAGCAACTCCAGTGCCTCTCTATCATCCAGTCCCCCGCTCTCGCGCGCCTTTTTCAGAATTTTCTTTAACATGTTATCATCCTTTAAAACAATTTCAATATTAATTTGTTAAGAAGTGCTACAATATACATTATTCTTTTTACTCTTGCAGTAATTCTGACCGTGATATGCGTTTGAGAACCCCACCCGTCACAGGATTTTGATCTCGCGCGGTTGTCAGGTTCCGGGAGGAAAACACAAAGATTCCGACAGGATTTGTTTTGTTTTTTTTTTGGATGTATGCACCGGATCACCAGTGACCGTGCCGGGTATACGGGATGAAGAGTTACTGCCGGGACAGATCCCTTCGGATTTTCTCCTGATTCTGGTATTACCTGGTGCAATCGTAACCGGCCTGTCCCAATAGTAATACAAAAATTAAAAAATGTAGCAAATTTTAATAAACTTTAGAGTTAATTGCATAATGATTACGACAGTACGGCCTGCATACGGAGGTGAACAGAGGGATGCTTTATCCGGAGATTGTGATTGCAGGATGCGGGAACCCCCTGTTTGCCGATGACGGGTTTGGTCCTGCGGTCGCAGAAGAACTCATGAAATTCACGCTGCCCGGCAATGTGAAAGCCGTAGACGCCGGTCTCTGCGGCCCCCAGTTTGTTTTTCCCCTGCTGGATCCGGAAGTGACACGGAAACTGATCATTATCGATATCGCGGATTTCGGTGCAAAGCCCGGATCGATCACCCGGTTCCAGATCGGGGATATGCCCGGGGGCAGTCTCATAGGTGAACATACCGGGGGCATCATGGAATCGCTCCGGCAGATCGGGAAGACAATCGATGTCACCATCATCGGCTGCCAGCCCAAATGCGTGACCGACCCGGAGATGGTGATCGGCCTCTCAGATGAGGTCACAAGATCCATCCCAAAAACCATACGCATCGTTCTGGATATGATCGGCGTGCAGTACGGGACGCCGTGCCGGCTGCCGTGTCCGGAAGAGATCGTTACCGGGAACTGCGATCATAGTACCGGAACCGGTAGTCTGACTGCGGAAGTTCCTGAATGAATCTGTGGTGACGCGTAGCGTGCCCGCAAAGGAGGGGCGCCTCTGAAAACTCCCCGGGTTTTTTTATAAAGGATTACCAAAGAATCTGCTCTGTCGAAATCCTCTTTTCATAGAGGTGACCAGCCCCCTTTGCACCAGCCCGCCCCCACCGTTGGCGGGTGGGCGACTGAGCGATGCCGCAGGCATTACCTGTACAGGTAAATGTGCTCTGTAGAAATCCCGTTAAAATATATTCCGCCCCCTCGTCGCGCCAGTGCGTCCCCTGAGGAGGACAGGACGCATAGCGATGCACTCGGTATTACCTGCACAATAAAACGCGCTCCTCCGGATAATTCAGGGGTGCAGGTAATACAGCATCATCGCAACCAGGGGATGCCCCAGCGGCGGGGGCGACAGCCCCCAAGAGCGGTTATTATGAGAGTGATTGAGGAATTCTACAGAGCAGGTAAATGAACCATGGGTTCAAGAGAGATACCACGGTGTCATCGCAACCGGGGGGTGTCCCGGTAACGGGCAAAGCCTAAAAAAGCGTCACAAAGACCATGATTTTTTTTAAAGCCCATCTAATTTTGTAATTATAAAAAACAGCACAGTTTCATCCGGTCTCACGCGTCAAGCCGGATCGTAGTAAGTTTGACTGACTCCACTCCCTTTTGCGACATGAGTTTTTCAGCAAAAGTCTTGATCTCCGAACCCTCCCCATGAACCAGGATCACTTCGAGGCTGCGGGTATCGGATACCGCTGAATGAAGCGATGTTTTAATAATATTGCTGTGGTCGTGCTGGATCTCAGTAATGGTTTCAAGCAGGCCGCGCTGCTCCAGGTTGTACACAATGGTAATGATACCTTTGCGATCACCCTTGACATCCGCCATCCACTGGTAATAGGTAATATAGGTGCGGATGGCATCGCGGATTCCCTCCGAGCGGGAAGAATACCCACGATAATCCAGTACTTCGTCAAACCGGGCGAGCAGGTTCTTTGGAAGGGATATCCCTATCCGGGAAAGATCATCATCTGCGATCATGGTAAAAAAAATCAGAACTCTTCTGCGATCCCGTATCCCCATGCGTAGAGATTTGCCACGGGATCGTTTTTCGGGAAGAGATTACACTCAAGACCCCTGACTTTCAAAAACCGGTCAGCCATAGTCGGCGACAGCGGGAGAATCTTTTCCTTAACGGTCCTGCTCGTAGACCAGAGATGGAGATAGTATGTGATCGCTTTGTCCTGGCCCGTTGTCGTGTGCATGTAGAGGTCTTTTCCAGTGACCTTTGCATCCGATCCGGAGGAGCCCGGTCGCGGTGCAAGATAGAGACACTCGTCATACCGCGTATTGACGGTCGTCTTACGGCTGCCATCATACAATGTCTGTTTCATGTTTATTACCTGCCTGCTGTTTTCCGGGAGCATTCCCCAATGATCCCGGTTTTAACGGACAAACAGCTCAAGCCCGAAGCGATACCTTGTCGAAGGGTGAGGAGATCTCCTTTTTAGCCGGGGGAAATCTCCACAGGGAACGTGGGGCGGCCCGGTTAATAAGTATTTTTATTTTTGTAGCAAAGAATGTGTAAATTATAAATTTTCGTGATAAATGATACTTATAGGCGATTATCAGAGCGGCAAATCTTCGGGGTCCAACATATCCCTGTCCCGTGCAGAAGTGAAATGGGGCAGAACCCGGGTGCACGGGGAACTATACGCAGACCGTCAGGCCATTATGGCGGCCATAGGATTTCATACAAGGGTAATGTACTATTTCAGCCCAAAAATCCAGGAATGATTTACGGAGTGGTTAATGGCGAAAATTGCATGCCCGATATGTAATGCGAAAAAGTTCATCCGTTTTGGACCGGAAAATACTGACGCTCCAGGGGCTAAAGCCCCCGCACGCTCGTGGCACCCCGTTTGCGATAGTGCTGTATTACCTGAATCGGGATTTTAGGTAATACAGAGGATTCACATGCGCCCCCGCCCCCAAGGGGGGCAGGGCTGGCGCGAAGGGGTGCGGATGATTGTGAAAACCAAAGGTCAGGGGCTGGATTGGCACTTTACCCCATACAAAAAGTACCAGTCAGATTGTTGGCCCGGAGGTCATTTTCCCGGGCATCTGCGCATGGAGGGCACCGTGAATAAAACAGGACAGCTGGTTATGGGAACCAATCTCCCTCATGGCGACGTAAGATTCGGATGGACGTTGTCTTTGCTTTTCGGGGCTTGCACGCTGGTAAACCGGAGTGAGTGAAGAGGTACCTGCATCTCGAACTGCGCGCCATGACCGGGCTCGCCGGTTTCCCGGACCGTGATATCCGTCAGCGCGAGGATCTCCTGCACAAGGTACAGGCCAAGCCCGGTGTTTTTCCCGACGCCCCGTTCGAATATGTGCGGTTTCTCATCAGTCGGGATACCCCCCCCGTTATCATTATAGATCAAAAGTACTCCCCGGTCATTTTTCTGAAAAGAAACCGTTACTGCGCTTACGTCTCCCCCATGCCGCAGGGAATTGTCGATAAGATTGTAGAAGACCTTCTCAAGGAGCGGATCGGCATAAATCTCCAGCCCGTCAAGTGCGATGATAAACCTGATGCGGGGGGCATTGGCCTGCGCGGTCACACAGGTAACAAGATCCTGCAGGTTCTGCCACTCGGGATCGTGGATGCCGAGATCCTGGTAGTCCCGGGTAAAGAGGATGCTCTGGTAGATGGCCTGGGCGGCACATTTCTGTTTTTTGAGATAGTCGGCAACAACGGGATCCGTAATGCATGTTCCGGCAAGTTCCATGAATCCGGTCAGTACCGTGAGGTGGTTGAGGATATCGTGCCGGGTGATGGAGTACATCAGGTTGAGGTTCCTGTTTGCCCGGGCCAGAGCATGCGCGTACCGTTCCACCTCATCGTGCTGCCGACCGATCTGCTCCTCGGATATTTTCTGCCGGGTGACCTCGTGGAAAAGGATCTGCACAAGCACCCGGCCCTCAACATCGACGGGAGAGAAAAACGCTTCAACGTGTATCATCTGCCCGTCGGGTTTTTTGATCGTATAACCCTGAGGACCGGCCTGGATTTTCCCGGCACATATTTCCCCGGATCTGGCAAGGATGGCCTCACCGGTTCCGTTGCCGATGAGGGTATCAAGAGGTATCCTGCTGAGCTGCGCCATCGAGCCCACGCCAAATAAAGCGCACGCTGCCGGGTTGCCATAGGTGATCTTTTTGTTCTCGTGGATGAGGAGCGCGTCGGGCAGTGCCTCGACAAGTGCCCGGTATTTTTTCTCGTTTTCCAGTACCAGCCGGTGGCTCTGCTGGAGCTCGTCAAGGGTCTGGCGGAGCTCTTCCTCAATAGCGGCGAGCTGTTCGTTCCGTGAGAGGATCTCCTCGTTTTTACGTGCGAGGGTTTCCCGGGCGGCCCGGCGCTCGCTGATGATCTTTACCCGCTCTGTGATATCACGGAAAATCTCTATCGCACCGGATACCCGGCCCTCCGCATCGTAAAGGGGCGTTGCCTTTACCCAGAGTACCAGGTGTTTTCCTTCAGGCAGATCCACCTGGCACTCGCCTATGAGAAGCCGGGGTGATATCTCCTGCATATGGTAGTAGGTACTCATGAGCCGCTCGTCGGGATGTAAGATCAGGTCGGCCAGCAGGGGCCGGGGTTTCCCGTAAAAGGGGACCGCATAGGAATACTTATTATTCCCCAGCACGTCTGCGGCCATAATCCCGGTCATCTCCTCAGCGGCATGGTTCCATACGATAAGGTTTCCCCCACGATCTATTGCAATAGTCGGATCTGGTAAAAAACTGAGAATGCTTTCCATCTGCCTGTGGGAATCCTGAACCGATTGTTCTGCTCGGTACTGCCGGTCCGCCATGCGTATCTTCGATATGAGCTCCGCGTACTGGGCAGTTATATCGCTACCCTTCTGGAGATAGAATGTGGCCCCGTTGTTGAGCGCCTCAATCACGATCTCCTCCCGGCCTTTTCCGGTAAAGAGGATAAACGGTATTTTTCCTCCGTCATCCCGTATTTTTTTTAAAAACCGAATGCCATCCATCCCGGGCATATCATAGTCGGAGACGATGACATCGTAGGATGTCGATTTTATGAGATCCAGTGCGGTTTGGGCGGAATCGGCAACATCCACAGAAATCTCTCCGGATTTTTCCAGAAATATTTTACTGATTTCCAAGAGTTCAGGTTCGTCATCGACAACAAGGGTTTTAATCATGCCATCGCCATATGCTGCATACAATGCTCTAATGTGTTACATATTCTGACGAGTTTTAAAAAAGTTGTTATTTAACCTGGAATGTCGTGAGCCCCAATCCCGACAGGTTATGCGGGAAAACCATGGAATACCGCATAAAAAAGATCGTACGGGAACAATTTGTCATAGTGCCGGTTGCCCGGATCGTTACCATCCCCTTCTATGGATCAGGGGAGTGAAAATCGCCGATCTTAGTATATGCCTGGATGAGCCGGTTATGCTTTTTTGCCCACATCAGGAGCGGCACCAGGGCCTCGCGGAGTTCTTTTCCCTCACCGGTCAGGGAATATTCTACCCGGGGCGGGATCTCGTGATAGGACTCGCGCAGGATCAGACCGGCTTTCTGGAGATCTTTTAACACATCGGTAAGTGTTTTCGGGCTGATTGTTTCGCAGTTTCCCATAAGTTCGTTAAACCGCATCTTTTGGTTCCGGCCAAGGGACAGGATGATGCATATCGCCCATTTTTTCGATATGGTGGGCATGATCCCACGAAGGCAGCAGAGGCAGATGTGGTCGCTTTCCACGTCCATAGTCACTTTATTACTATAAACTTGATAGTATTAATAGTGTAAGTCAGATAGTATTTTACGAAATCTGAAAATTTTTAATGTTCGTAGCGTGTTGTTTTTGTGAGACGGTACCTTTGTAGGGCAAAGACACATGCACTCCCCCGTTCCTGCCGGGTGCAGGAATGACAAAACAGCAAACGAGGATGATAATGGCGCATTACACCGAGACCATCGATCTCTATTCCGATGACGGAAAACTGTTGAAGAGCAATGTCCCGCTCCACCGGATAAGCCCGCTTTTGAATCCGGCAACACGCTCGATCATCGACCTGACCAAACGGACGATCAACGTGAACCTTGGCGGGATCGAGGAGGCATTAAAGACCGGGAAACTGGGAAAAGGCCATATTCCGGGCAGGGAACTCAAGCTCCCCATAATGGAACACAAGGACGAGCTCATCGAGAAGATCCATTCGATGGTGCAGGTGGAAGAGGGCGACGATACCGAGATTATGCAGTTCAACAACGGCAAACTGCTGTTAGTCCGCGTCCCGCAGCTGCGCCTCTCCAGTGCATCGACTTACGATGCTGCGATAACAGCGGTTGCCGCCGCGACAACGTATGCGATTGTCGACACGTTTGACATCGACGCGTTCAATGCATCGACCGTAAAAGCCGCCGCATGGGGCAGCTACCCGCACACCCAGGACATGGAAGGAGCGCTTGTCACATCAATTCTTACCATCCCCCAGAACAACGAAGGGATCGGGTACGCGCTGCGCAATATCAGCGTGAACCACTTCACCATGATGACCAACCGGAACGCCCTCCAGGGTGCGGCCCTCGCCGCAACCCTTGAAACCGCCGGAATCTTCGAGATGGGCGGCGCCATCGGGCCGTTCGAACGTAACCAGCTCCTCTGTTATGCACACCAGGGACTCAACGCGAACAACATGGTCTACGATATTGTAAAAGAGAACGGCGAGACCGGGACCGTCGGCTCGGTCGTCCAGTCACTTGTTGACCGCGCAATCGAGGACAAGGTGATAACTCCCGGGAAAAAAGGAGGGTACTTCCAGTTCTACGATACCAAAGATCCCCGTCTCTGGAACGCATATGTATCTGCCGGGACGCTAGCTGCAACGATTGTCAACTGCGGCGCCGGGCGGTTCGTGCAGGCCGTGTCCTCAACGCTCCTGTACTTCAACGATCTTATCGAGCACGAGACCGGGCTCCCCGGGGCAGACTTCGGGAGAGTGATGGGAACCGCTGTCGGGTTCTCGTTCTTCAGCCACTCGATCTATGGCGGAGGGGGCCCGGGGATCTTCAACGGTAACCATGTCGTGACCCGGCATGCATACGGTGTCGCCATCCCATGCGTCGTTGCTGCCTCGGCCATGGATGCCGGCACTCAGATGTTCTCGCCGGAATCGACATCGAAGATCATGGGAGAGACCTACGGCAAGATGGAGGTCTTCTCCCACCCGCTAAACGAGATTGCCCAGGCGGTGTGATACATGCAGAATACAACCGGTTATCCCCAGTGCAGGATCGTCCCGATGCGGATGCTTTCTCCTGATACCACGAAACGTCTCCTGGAAAAGGTCGTAACCGTACCCGGTATCCGGAGGATCCTCTTAAACGGCCAGAACCTTCCTCTTACCATCCCCTACGGCCCGGCCCGGGGGGCAAAAAATCCCCATTCTATGAGAAAGACCATAAAAGTCGCAGACAGCGACATCGATCTCCACGTTCAGGTCGGCACCATCACGCTTGAAATCGAAGACCGCTCCGTCACCGAAAAGATCCGTGCCATTTGTAATGAGTTCTTTGTCGATTTCTCCTGTTATGTCCAGGAGGGACGGTTTATGAAAAGCGAGCCGAGCCTTGTCGATTATGCGAAATACGGCCCACGGGCAGACAAAGCCATGATCGGACTTGTCGATCCGAAACGAAAAGAGAGACCCTCGGTCATCCGGTTCTCAAAAGACCAGGTCTGCGGATGGGAGATCTAAATGAAGCACACGCCACAGTACGGACCGGGAACATCGGTTGTCGCTGAGAACAGGCGCCACCAGATGGATCCCGGGCACAAGCTCACAACCCTGCGCCATATTACCGAAAATGACATTGTGCTCCTTCTCGGGCACCATGCCCTCGGTGCCCGGTATCCCAACGTTCACCCACCGCTTGCCGAGCAGCAGGAACCCGACTGCCCCATGCGGAAACTGGTAAAACCAACCGAGGGCGCGAAAAACGGCGACCGGGTCAGGTATATCCAGTTTGCCGATTCGATGTTTAACGCCCCCAGCCAGCCGTACCAGCGGACGTACGCCGAGATGTACCGGTTCCGGGCCATCGATCCGGGAACGCTCTCGGGCCGTCAGATCGTCGAGTGCCGGGAACGCGACCTCGAACAGTACTGCCGGCTCCTTTTGGAAACCGAGATGTTTGACCCGGCGCTTGTCAGCCTCCGGGGTGCGACCGTGCACGGCCATTCACTGCGGCTCTGCGAGAACGGGATGATGTTTGACGCGCTCCAGCGCTGTATCCTTGACAATGACGGCATGGTAAAGTACGTCAAGGACCAGATTGGCCTTCCGCTGGATAAACCGGTCAGTGTCGGAAAACCGCTCGACAATGACTGGTTAAAGAAGCACTCCACGATCTTCCACTCGCTTGTCGGCACACCGCTGCGCGACGACCCCGAGTATATCGAATACCTGCAGCGGATCCATACGCTGCGGACCAAATATGGCTTTTTGCCGACGGAGGTGCAAAAACCATGACCAGGATCGAACGTTCCCAGAAGCAGTTCCTGCAGGCCTTAAAGGAAAAATTCAGCAACCAGGATGTCGAATCACAAAAGACAGAGTTCTACCATTTCAACGGGGTCCGCCAGTCCCCGCGCAAGCGCGAGTTCATGGCCGAGTCGGAGAAGATCACGGCAAAGCGCGGGATATCCATGTACGATCCCGAGCACTGCCACTTAAACGGCATTCCCATGGGCCAGCGGCAGCTGATGACCTACGAGGTATCGGGAACCGGGACGTTTGTCGAAGGCGATGACCTTCACTTCGTCAACAATGCTGCGATGCAGCAGATGTCCGATGAGATCAAGCGCACGATCATCGTGAGCATGGACATCGCCCACAGCACGCTCCAGAAGAGGCTGGGGAAAGAGGTCACGCCGCAGACTATCAACGAATATCTCCACATCCTCAACCACGCGATGCCGGGCGGGGCTGTTGTCCAGGAGCACATGGTCGAGACCCACCCGGGCCTTGTCGATGACTGTTTTGTCAAGGTCTTTACCGGCAACGACGAGGTTGCGGATGATATCGAACCGCAGTACCTGCTCGATATCGAGAAACTGTTCCCGAAAAAGCAGGCCGAAGCGCTCAAGGCAGAGATCGGGAAATCAATGTACCAGGCAATCCACATCCCGACCATTGTCGTGCGGACCTGCGACGGCGGTACTACGAGCCGGTGGTCCGCGATGCAGATCGGGATGTCGTTTATCGCGGCGTACCGGACCTGTGCCGGGGAGGCAGCGGTTGCCGATCTCTCGTTTGCCGCAAAGCACGCAGGCGTTATCCAGATGGGATCGCACCTGCCGGCCCGGCGTGCCCGGGGGCCAAACGAACCGGGCGGCATCAAGTTCGGCATGTTCTCGGATATGATCCAGGCAGACCGAAGATATCCCGATGACCCGGCAAAAGCCGCGCTCGAGGTCGTGGCTGCCGGTGCCGTTCTCTTTGACCAGATCTGGCTGGGCTCCTACATGTCCGGCGGGGTCGGGTTCACGCAGTACGCGACTGCCGCGTACACGGACAACATCCTCGACGATTATGTCTATTACGGGATGGACTACCTCAAGGACAAGTACGGGTATAATTACCGCGAGCCCGGTCCGGACAAGGTAATTAAGCCGACGCAGGAGATCGTCAACGACCTTGCCACCGAAGTCACGCTGTACAGCATGGAGCAGTACGAGAAGTACCCGACCTTAATGGAGGATCACTTCGGCGGTTCGCAGCGGGCAGCGGTCATGGCCGCCGCAGCCGGTCTGACGACCTCGATCGGCACGGGCAACTCGAATGCCGGCCTCAACGCGTGGTACCTCTCGATGATCATCCACAAGGACGGGTGGTCGCGCCTTGGGTTCTTCGGCTACGATCTCCAGGACCAGTGCGGCTCGGCAAATTCGCTCTCCATGGAACCGGACCGGGGCGCGATGGGAGAACTGCGGGGCCCCAACTACCCGAACTATGCAATGAACGTGGGCCACCAGGGAGAGTACGCGGGTATCGTCGCAAGCGCCCACCTGGGAAGATCCGATCCGTTCTGCTTTGACGCCCGGGTCAAGATCACGTTTGCGGATCCCTCGCTGAAGTTCGATTTCTCCCAGCCGAGAAAAGAGTTTGCTAAAGGTGCGATCCGGGAGTACGAGGCGGCGGGCGAACGGTCGCTCATCCTGCCGGTGCTCTAGGCCGGATCCCGTTATCGCGCACGTCCTTTGCCCGGCCCTATAAAAAATGCGGGAACAAAAATTCCCGCAGAATCCCCTTTTTCTTATTTTTATGCGTTCGTACGCTGTTTTGTTGGCTCTGTAAAAATCCTCTTTTTAAAACATGCCACCCCCCTTACGCCAACCCTGCCCCTAAGGGGGCGGGGGCGTAAACGATGCCTTGGTATTACCGGTATTGGGAGCATTTCTGTATGCAGGTAATACAAGCATCATCGCTAGCCGGGGGATACCTCTGGCGTGCGGGGGCTTTAGCCTCCCAAGAGCGTTTTATATGAATCGTACCGTGGATTTCCCATGAAAATTAACTAAGTAAGATCAACAATTCACATCAAAATAAAGTCTGGAATTTTAATTTTCATAGTTCGGGTGTGAACGCCCGTTCATGTGCGTTTCTACAGAGCGGTTTTGTTTTTTTTATATCTACCGGCCCCTTGTTTTTCACAGATCGTGCATCCCATTCAGTCCCTGAGCTCCTGCAGGACCCGGGCGTCGCTGCACTCCCTGCACTCGAACTCCAGCGTCGAGTGCCCGATCCGGAAGGCTCCGAGCCGGTGCTTGAGCTCCACCTTGATCTGTTCAAGGGTATCGGGATCGGTCTCGCAGCAGTACACGTGGGCGTCAAGGACATTGATGTTCGAGCAGA
>Ga0209099_1000847_pt1 | contig 34461 bp, 27 predicted proteins | sample AD_JPNHW2_MetaG_FD_184430 | JGI IMG/M metagenome (GOLD analysis project Ga0209099, IMG submission 184430) | Active sludge microbial communities of municipal wastewater-treating anaerobic digesters from Japan - AD_JPNHW2_MetaG (SPAdes) (version 2) | ecosystem: Engineered > Bioreactor > Anaerobic... | reverse complement strand
GGAGCTTTTTACATTCCAGCCAGCAATCGGTAAGGGATAAAACTTCACCAATTCGAAATAAGGCTTGTTTACTGCTTGGCTAAGTTAGATACTTATTTCTAATTAATGAACTACTGGCAATCGGTATTACCCGCATTTTTGGTTAAATGAAAATTTTTTACGAATAAAACATACAGATAATTAAAACTTATGTATTTTTATGTTTTGAAATTAACAGAGGTAGTAAAATATACATTAAGTTTTGAATATTTAATCAACAGATAATGAGTTTTTTAAAGTTGAAGAATGGAATAAATGCAATCGAAAAACTAAAGTAAAAATAAACGTAATACGCTAACATCGATCGTTACCGTTCATTGTAGAAAAAAACAAGACAACCCTTCGAAAAAATATTAGTATATTTGACAGACATTTCCATCTATGAAGTTACCACATCCAATACCATATCAAGGCAGTAAAAGAAACTTGGCTGACCAAATTTTAAGGTTCTTCCCTGCCGACTTCGACAGATTAATTGAACCTTTTGCAGGTTCTGCGGCAATGACAATTGCATCCGCTTATTATTTCAAAGCAAGTCATTTTGTAATTAATGACATCAATGAACCACTTGTTCAGCTTTGGGAAACTATAATAAATAACCCAAAGTCAATTATTAAATCTTATCTTGACATATGGCACGGACAACACGGAAATGAAGAAGAATATTATTATGAAATCCGCAAGAAATTTAATGAAACAAAGAGACCTGAATATTTACTCTTTCTATTAGCAAAATGCGTAAAGGCAGCAGTTCGTTATAACTCTCAGGGGGACTTTAACCAAAGTCCTGATAAAAGACGTCTTGGACGCAATCCTCAAATGATGAGAGATGACATATTAAGAGTATCGTCTCTTCTTAAAGGCAAAACTGAAATTTACTCAACTGATTATAATAATATTCTTTATATCGCGACAACAGACGATTTAATTTATATGGACCCACCTTATCAGGGGACAGGATTGAATGGTGGTTTCAATTATTCAGGCAATATCGACTTTGAAAATTTTATTATTTCTCTTTTTGGACTCAATAAAAAAAATATCGCCTATATATTAAGTTTTGATGGCAGGACTGGTGATAAAACATTCGGCGTTCCCTTACCTGACAATCTTAACTTGACTAAAATTGAAATAAATGCTGGACGTTCATCTCAAGCGACATTACTTAATCGTAATGAAATCACCTATGAAGCAATTTATTTATCACCAGCCCTTGTTGCAAAAATTGATTTGCAACAAATAACTGGAAAACAAATTTATCAAACTGACCTTTTTGCAAATCATGAGTAAATCAAAGACCGCCTATCCAAAAGAGTTTTTACAGCACATTCAATCAATAACGAATAAAAGGGCAAAAATTGTTATTGACCATATTTTAAAGCACGGTTTTATTACAACTGAAGACTTAGAATATACTTATGGTTATAATCATCCACCAAGAGCAGCAAGAGATGTAAGAGAAGCTGGCGTACCCTTAGAAACATTCAAGGTAAAATCAAAAAGTGGTAAATCCATTGCTGCATATAGGTTTGGTGACATTTCAAACCTTCAACTCAACAGGATTGATGGACGAGTATCATTTCCAAAAGATTTCAAGAATAAGTTATATGAGTTAGGCAAAGGCAAATGCTATATTTGCAATGGACAATTTGCTGAAAGGTCATTGCAGGTTGACCACAGAGTTCCGTATCAAGTAGGTGGTGATATAAATAAGTCAAGGGACATTAAGGATTTTATGCTTTTATGTGGGTCATGTAATAGAGCCAAATCATGGAGCTGTGAACATTGTGAAAATTGGACAGCAGAAAAGAAACCTACATTATGCATGAAATGTTATTGGGGTAGCCCTCTTAAATACTCTCATATTGCACTCCAAGCAATCCGCCGACTTGACTTGCACTGGTCAGGTGATGAAGTAAAATATTATGATGCAATCAGAATTATCGCTAAACAAAATAATATTGAACTACCTGACTTTGTAAAAAAAATTATAGCAAAAATTCATAAAAGATAACAACGAAACGGTAACTTCAGCTTGCTACCAGCGGGGCAGCGGGGTTTTAGGACAGTGCAGTTCTTTTATTTATCTTTGGTGTATTAGGACAGGACACTGCTTCGATTCGCCCCGCCGACAAGCAAGCCCTGTTCGTTATGCACCATTTTAAAACACGACACGACAATGACAAATCAAGTAACAGAATTTTTGGACAAAGCCAAAGGACTTACTAGGAATCCTCTAGGAATAATTGCACTTTTCGTTTCTCTGATTTATGGTTTTGCTTGCTTAGTTCTAAGCACAAGCATAGGTAATTTACACGGACAAGAAGAAAGGTTGCCGCTAATTTGGTTTATCATTTTATTTCCACTTTTAATACTTGGTGCTTTTACGTATTTGGTAATTTACCATCACAAAAAGCTTTACGCTCCGAGTGACTATAAAGACGAAAAGAATTTCGTTAACGCTTTTATCGGAAACAAAGATGTTTCATCTGACTTAGAGAAAGTAAATATTCAATTAAAATCTCTAACAAATGAAAAAGATAATACTAATTTGATTGAATCTATCAATAATATATCTGCTGAAATAGAAAGGATAAAAGAGAAATCAGAAAAAATACCTATTAATAATTTGTGGAGGCTTAATCACTGGGGAAGTAATTGTGCTAGCATAGTTGGTGAAAAAATGATTTTTATAGGAACATCAGCTCCTAAAGAGGCAGATGGTTCTCATATTGACTTGAACAACATTTTAGAGGTTGGACAGACATATGAAATATCATGTTTTGCAAAGTCTGACACAAATACAAATGGAATGTTTCAACTTTGGTGTCACGATAAAACAGGTGTGAAACCTGATGGTTCAACTTCTATGACACCATATAGGACGCCAAAGACTGAAGGAGAAATAATTAAATTAAATTTTAAAGCTGAGTATAACAAAAATATCAGGATACATTTGCAATACACACCAGGACAAGGACGAATTGAAATAGGTGATATAAAAATTTCTAAACCGAAGACATAAAAAAACGGTGCATAACACATAGAGTGATAGCCGAAAAGCCCCAAACAAAAAGCCCGATAAATCCTAATGTTTATCGGGCTTTTCGGTCTATCACCCCTGCCAAAGGCAGGTAAATGTTCAGCGACTCCGTTATCCGAAATCTTTGGCCTTAAGGAAAAAAGTAGCCCTGTTTTGGAGGTTTTGGCTGAACAGCAAAGTATTTATTTTGCGTTTTGCTAAGACTATTTTTTGATCTTTCATCAGATAAGGATTTTTTGGTTTAATAGACAAAATTGGTCATTTTATTTAAACGATTCCTTCTAATGGACAAAATTGGTGCTGTTTATTTTTCTCTTATTGTTTCATGTGCATATATTTAACCGATCTTTGTCTGTCAAGTTAAACGGAAACAGGCTCTGCTGGAGAGCAACCTGCCAGGGATAAACTTGATGGCTTTCAAAAAAAGTTGTTTATGAAGGGATTCAACCACGAATCCCTTCAACTTTTTTAAAAGCCTTTATGCCTTTAAAAACTCATCAATAAATTTCATCCTCCTCTTTGCTGATAAGCCATTGTGGTTTCTCAGTTTGTTTTTCAAGTTGGCGAAGTGACCGTCTATCGCATTGGTGGTGTTCGGTATGTATAGTTCATAGTAGTCATACCATGTGAACAGCCACGGAAGGTTCGTCTTAAGGCTTCTGTAAGCGCTTCTTAACTTCTTATGGACATACCTCTTTTTGCCATTCTCATCGACCCTTCTCTCGTTTAAAAAAGTTTCCCATTGGGCAAACCATTCTGCCAGGCCGCCTTCAAAGCTCTCTTTGTCAGTATGGGCGAGGATCATTGTCAACGCCCAGAGTTCCTTACTTGCCTGCATCTTTGGCCTTTTGGTAAGGTATCGCCGAACTATTGCCACCTGGTGAAAGTTGCACATTTGCACAGGGATCCCGGGGAAGAGCTGCAGTAACCCCCTTCGTCCATCGCAAACTATTGCCCTTATAACAAAGCCTCGTTGTCGCAAATCTTCAATGCCCTGGGCGTAATTTTGGTTGGTTTCTGTTTTCACATAGACCTTAGATAGGTTTACGCCGCTACAGGCATCTTTGAACAGCATCACCCCAAAACCTCTCCCAAAATAGGTCGTATCCATCAAAACAATTACCTCCGTAGGAGCGACATGGGGTTTCTTGCTGTTGGCCCGATCGATTCTCCTCTGGATTGTTCTTGCGGAGCAGTTGTATTTGGCTGATAGCTGAGCATAGGTTTGCTTTCCTGAAACATATTCTTGCCAAAGAACATGATTGTCAATCCGAACACCTCCTATAAAACGTCTACCACAAGCAGCGCATTTGTATCGTTGCTTCCCTCCGCTAAAACCATTTTTGCTTACTATTTTGCTCCCGCAATAAAAGCAGTTTTTTTATTCATAACCTTTCATTTGATGCAAAGCTAATATCTATAATGGTTTTTGCTGTTTATAACACCAATTTTGTCTATTAGGCCGATTTTTTTTGTTGGCGAAAACTTGTTTTATACCAAAGTGAATTTGTAGATAGTCCATGGTTGCTGAGCTTGCCGAAGCAAAGACGTACTACAAATTCTTACTTTGATTATGCCGATAGAAAAATAAATAGTGCAAACAATTGAAATGAAGTTTGGACTATATTATTTTTCAAATCGGTATTACCCGCATTTTTGTTTAAATGAAAATTTTTACGAATAAAACATACAGATAATTAAAACTTATGTATTTTTATGTTTTGAAATTAACAGAGGTAGTAAATTTACATTAAGTTTTGAATATTTAATCAACAGATAATGAGTTTTTTAAAGTGGAAGAATGGAATAAATGCAATCGAAAAACTAAAGTAAAATAAACGTAATACGCTAACACAATCGTTAGGCACAATCCTCCATATACCGCCTCGCCATTGACTTCTTAAGCTAACGAAAAACAGGACACATGACATTTAGCAGGCATTGTTTATATTTGTAAAGCTCTTTGAAAGGCCGATTTTTAAACTGTTCCCGCCTAGGCGAGGACGTGCGCCAATCCTGGTTGAGATGTTTGCGATTACTTCAGTGGCGGTGCTGATAACTCTGTCAGCAACCCCGATCAGAATAATTACTCTGCCAAAAGCACATCTCCTTAGAGCATTTTAAAAACAAACACAATGGAAGAAGAAGTAATTTCAATGGAAATTGTCAACCCGCACGCAGCCGGAGTTGATGTTGGAAGTCGCTCACATTGGGTGGCTGTCGGTCAACACGAAAATGATGTTCGTGAATTTGGCGTATTTAATCAGAATCTGTTTGAGATGGCTGACTGGCTTAAAGAAAAAAAGGTCAGAACTATTGCCATGGAAAGCACAGGCACCTATTGGCAAAACCTGTATGCTGTTTTAATATCAAAAGGATTTCATGTAATTTTATGCAATGGCAAATTCACAAAAAATATCAAAGGCAAAAAGACCGACGTAAAAGATTGCCAGTGGATACAAAAGTTGCATAGTTTGGGCTTACTCACAAGCAGCTTTTTGCCTGAAGGACAAACCGAACAACTGCGGACTTATTGCCGGCACCGATCTAATTTGTTGCATTCTGCTGCATCTACCTCTAAGAAAATGCAAAAATATCTTCGACTACTAAACCTGCGGCTTGATGTCGTGGTAAATGATGTATGCGGATTAACCGGTCTTTCCATAATCAGGGCTATTTGCAGTGGCGAAAGCAATCCTAAAAAACTGGCATCCTTGCGTCATGGGAACTGTCGTAAAAGTGAAACTGAAATAGCTATGGCGCTTCAAAGTAACGGGCGTGCAGATTATCTGTTTGCCTTGCAGCAAGAACTAGACACCTATGACCATCTACAGAAAAAAATTGGCGAGTGTGATGTTATGATAGAAAAGAAACTGAATGAAATAATCGGCAACGACGACAACAAGCAACAGCATCACATTGACCCAAAGGCTTACAAAAAGATCAATAAAAACACGCCCAAGGGCATTGATCTGAATCTGAAATCGTATCAAATGTTTGAAGGCATAGATTTGTTGGCAATAGAAGGTATGAGTTATTCAACGGTATTAGCTTTGATGAGTGAAGTAGGCATAGAGGGTATACGTAAATTTCCGACAGCCAAACATTTTACTTCATGGCTCCGTTTAGCGCCTAACAATAAAGTAAGCGGAGGGAAAGTGCTTTCAAGCAAGTTGCCTAAAGGAAGCAACCGGCTTAAAATAGCGTTGCGCAATGCGGCCAATGCCATAGGAAACCTGAAAGAATCCACCCCATTGCGTGATTTTTTTCATCGTATCAGTTTTCGCAAGGGAAGGGTCTCGGCCATAAGTGCTACAGCACGAAAGTTGGCGGTTATCATTTGGAATATGGTTGTTAAAGGAGTTCAATATATCAACCCTGAAGGATATTTGTTTTTAGACCAGAAAAGAAAACTTGGATTAGTGAAGCGTATTCAAAAACAAATTGATAAATTTGACCTGACTAAAGAAGATTTGGGATTTGTAACAACTTGATTATAAAACAATTTGAAAAACGTTAGTCAGAATGCAATTGATGATAACAAACAACCTTTGATACTTCATATGTATCCATTATGTAAATAATCTAAGGACTATGAAAAAGAATCTACTTATTCTCGCAATCCTAATTGTCGTTTCCAATGTTCACGGACAGACAAATTTTTACCACTCCTTTCCAGACTCTGCCATATGGAGAGTAGACTGTGATGCTAATGACCCATTTCAGTATCCATATCATTATAAGGAATATTATTACTACAATATTAGTGGTGACACCGTAATTAATTCGTACATCTATAAAAAGATTAATAGATCTTACGATTCTGTTTACGTAATTTCTTGGTCACTTCCGACTGATCCTCCCAATTCCCACCCACCTTGCTATGTTGGTGCGCTGAGAGATGACTCTGCTGCCAATAAAGTATTCTTTGTATATGCGGGGACAAATACTGATTCTCTTCTATTTGATTACAACATTGCAATAGGTGACACTGTAAAAGGACTTATGGTTCCTTATGGTATATACAATCTGGTTGTTCAATCTACTGATTCAATATTGATAGATGGAAACTATAGAAAAAGATGGATTTTTAATCAGACTTCAACAAATCATGACACCTATTTTATTCAAGGAATTGGATCAAATTCCGGACTGATAGAACCAGGTGACTCCTATTCTGTAAACTTTACAGACAGGTATCTCGTATGCGTAAAAGACTGTACAAGCACATTATTCGTTTCAAATTATGTCTCTGACATTGGTTGCAATTTGATACTTAGCAGTTCAGATAATGAATCCTTATCTAACAACTACAGTTGTTATCCAAATCCCTTCTCCAGACAGATCAGTATTCATTCAGACAAGGCTCTCAAAGACGCGAACATTACCGTATACAATTTAAGTGGACAAATAGTTAAACATATAGACAATGTCGCTGGACAGACTTTCATTTTACATTCTGACAATATTGCCAATGGAATTTATTTCTTGCAAATGACTGAAGAAAATCAAATTTTGATAAAAGAAAAAATAATAATATTAAAAGAATAAAATGTACTGTGCCTAACACATAGAGTGATAGCCGAAAAGCCCCAAACAAAAAGCCCGATAAATCCTAATGTTTATCGGGCTTTTTGGTCTATATCCCTTTTCACTCCACCCCGGTAACCAAAATCTCTACCCTCCGGTTCTTCGCCATCTTGTCTTCGCTGCGGGCGTCGGGATAAACCATTTTCGTTTCACCAAACCCCTTAAATGTCATCCTTTGTTTGTCTATTTCGTTGGCAACAAGAAAATCATAAACGGCTTTGGCCCGGTTTATCGAAAGCTGCATGTTGTGTTCCTTCATATTATCGCAATCCGGCCAGGTGGTCGGGCAGTTCACATGCCCCTGTATCTCAATGTGCAGGGACGGATACCGTTTCATGGTGGAGAGGATCACCCCAAGCGCCGGTTTTGACACAGGCAGTATCTCTGCCGAATTTCCATAAAACAAAATATTCTCGAACACCACATTCTGTCCCACTTTGATGCGGGTCAGTTCTATTGTTACTGTTGTATTTTCTCCGGTAGCATTCGTTTTCAGATCTCCGGCGTAATCGAAATAATTATTCGCTTCAGCATTAATGATAAATGAGGTTGACACCGCGAGGGCAACCGTATGTGCCGTAACGCTGTCCGCAGCCGAGGCCGGCGGTAACTCCTGCTTGTCCTTATAATAAATCTTCAGGTTCGCGCTTACCGGCTGCCGGGTATCTTTATCTATACTATTGATTTTTACCGTAACCGTCTTCGGGGGTGGCGTATTTGTTTTCTTTGGCGTATTATTAACCTTCTTTACCGGTTCTGCTGTTTTTTTTATGCCGGAATAATGCAGGATTACGGTATGCCCGCTGCCTTTCGGATACACATTGTCAACCACCAGGTAATATACCTCTCCTTTTTTCACCTGCAGGCTTTTGCTGAATGATGCCCCGGGCCCGGAATGAATGAATTCTTCGGAGGCATCTTTTGACAGGCCGGTAATGCTTTTTAACTTTTTATCGTTGCGCGAAATGCAGGTGCGAACCGGCCGTACTTTCTTATCAGCCACATCCTGGCAAAAGCTTTTGCCGCTGTATTTATAGAGAATAAAATCATAATCATCATTGATGTTTACAGGAATGATTTCCATTGTAAGGCGGGCATCGTATTTTGCTTTGAAAAAATACCAGCAGGTGTTGTGTTCTTTTTCAAATTCGTACAGGCTGTTTTTGTCTCCGCTGATCTCCATCTCCGAGCCATAGCCTCCGGGGGCATTGGTCGGGCCGTAAATGGTATCTTTTATCTCAACAGGTTTTTTGCAGTCGGCGTTTTCGGGTTTTATCACATAACTGCCCTGGGCAAATGCCTGTGCTGCCAATAAAACTCCGACCATCAGAGAAACAAAAAATTTCATTGCAGGGTTACTTTATCAATATAAGTTTATTTTCACCTGATTTAATCTTTCCTTTTGCAGTGACCAGCCGCGCATAATAGCTGCCTGGCGCAAGATTCCCTGCATTCCACACCGCTTTATTTTCATGACTGTCAATGCCGATCATGCCAACCTCATTTCCTGATACATCAGATATTATTATTGAAGCTTTTTCTGTTATATCAAACGTAAATGTAAATGAATTATTTGATGGGTTGGGGAACACATTCAGGATGTTTTTCGGGTTGTTGTCCCCGATGTTTGCATAATAAGGTGTCCCGACGGCCAATGTATATTCGCCTTTGCGGAGGGTGTCCACAATAAGATATCCTAAGGTGGTGCCTCCATTGCGTGAAAAATGTGTGATGCTCCAATCGGAAGCTGCATCAGGCCTGTATAGCAATAGCAGAGAATCTGAAGAGTGCAGAGCGGGAAGCAAAATATTATCAATACCTCCGACGGATGCGCTTATATTCCGGTTGTATTTGAACCGGCCTTTTGAAACAAAATGGTCCGGAAATATTCCATCCACCTTCCAGTAATGATAATCCGACAATCTGAGGATATCCGGGTTTGCTGCTTTCAGGGGGTCGGGAGCCACCCAGTTGTGTTCCACTCGCACCAGCGCCGAATCATTGATACCGCTCACATCCACCCTGATGAATGAAAGCGGCATCTCGTAATTTCCCGTGGTTTTTATCACTTTGTACGTGTCAGTGGTGGCATCGGAAATTCTTTCGTGAAAATCCATCATGGCAAAATCAGGAATAAAAGGTACTGTAAACTCCTTGCTGCCGGATTCTCCCGAAAATTGTATCGTATCCGAATAAAACTGCCAATCGTTTTTTCCGAATGTTATTTCCACTTTGTTGGAATTAGCAAAAGCCGGCGCATGATTCAGTTTCTGGCGCACCCATACCCTGGCACGGATATCCGGGCTTGTCTGTGTTATTTTGAATGAATCGATGGAGTAATGCGGAAATCCGGGATTGAACACCCATGCCTGAAAAAAATCGTTCATGTTCACCCCTGTCTGTGTGCTTAGATAATCGCGCATGCCGGCAGAAGAAATATCCGTGAACTGATAATCATTCAGCATGGCTTTGACGGCAGAAAAAAAGACACTGTCGCCAAGATAATTGCGGAGGGTATGCACCACGTCGGCACCTTTGTCGTAAACGGTGGTGCTGTAGGTATACTCATTGGGAATGCCATACAATGCCCGGTATCCTTCATCGACAGCATGTGCCGACTGCACCACATTAAAATGGTTTTCCCTGACATTTTGTTTGTAGGCCTCCGTGCCATATAATAATTCTTTGTAAATGGATTCACAGTAGCTGGCCCAGCCTTCGTTTATCCACATGTCGAGTGCGGTGCTGCAGGTGGCCAGGTCGCCAAACCAGTGATGCGATAATTCGTGAGCATATAACGATTCATAATAAAGGTCCCCGGTGAGGCAGAATAGGGGATATGCAATATTGGTCGAGTGTTCCATGGCGCCGCCGTCAAACGGAACCCCTACATAGCCCACGCGTTCCCAGCGATAAGGCCCGAAACGGTTTTCGAAAATGGCAAGTATCTGTTTCAGATTTATAAAGGATGCCTTAGCGGCATTGGTGTCCGAAGGCCTTACATAAATATTGACAGGCACATGGCCCAGTATCCCGTTAAACGTGTCTGTAACCGATACGTAATTTCCCACGGCTACCGATGCCAGATAGGAGGGTATCGGGGAGTGTATATTCCAGTGATGTGTCCTGCTGTTGTCGCCGTTATCGCTGACCGACATCAGGGTGCCCCCGCAAATGGCTTTTTTATCATTCTTCACGGTGATAAAACAATCGTAGGTAGCCCTGTCGACAAAATCATCAATACAAGGAAACCACACACGTCCATAGTTGTGAGGAACAGCATCAAAGCCAACACCCAGGTTGTATGCAAAAGCACTGTCGCTGCTGAAATAAAAACCGCCCCAGTGCGAAGCGTCTTCCTGCGGAAAGCCATGATAGTACACCGTAAGCAAAACAGTATCGTTTACATTTATTGAATACGGGAGGTGGATGCGGATGACAGTGTCGTTATACGTGAATGTGGTCAGCAGCGTGTTCTCAAAATAAATAGAATCAATGTTCATCTCAAGAAGATCCAGCTTTATCAACGACAGGTTATTTGTCCGCGGAGTGATCTGCAGTGTGGTAAACCCCGATATGCTATGGGTTGACAGGTGCACCATATCCAGATGGATGCAATAGTTCAGCACATCGACAGAGTCGCTGACTGCTTTTGTATCCTTTGCGGAAAATGCTGTTGCTGTTATAAAGAAAAACAACAGGAGGCTGAGAAAAAATTTTTTCATATTTTACAGAGATCAAAAAACAAAACAGTTTCTACCACAAAAATAAGAACAATATCTGTTTTGTCCGGTTCATTGTTAAATATTTTGATTTGATGGGGTAACGGACTTGTCAAAAGATTTTATCTTTGTAACTTATTACGAATCCTATGAAAAAGTTTTTAATAACGGCCCTGTTGATATTTTTTTCTTTTTCTGTAAACGTTTTTTCACAAAAGATCTGGACACTTGAAGACTGCATTGCTCATGCTCTGGAAAATAATATCCAGATAAAGCAGCAGCAGTTAAGCACCGCAGTTTCCAAACTTCAGTACCATCAGAGCATCGCGGCACTTTTTCCTTCGGTCAACGCCAGCGCCAGCCATGTTTACAACAATGGACAGACCGTTGATATGTACACCAACACCTTTGCTTCGCAGACCGTACAGTCAAATAATTTTTACCTCAGCAGCAACGTCGTATTGTTTAGCGGGCTTCAGCTTTTGAACGGGCTGAAGCAAAAGCAGTTTGATTTTCTTGCCAGCCAATACGATCTTGAAAAGATGAAGAACGACATCTCGCTGACTATTGCCACTGCTTATCTTCAGATATTATACAATATTGAGTTGCTGGAAACATCAAAAAGCCAGTTTGAAATTTCACAACAACAGCTTGAGCGCACCAAAACCTTGTTTTCTGTCGGAACTGTTGCTAATGGTGCCCTGTTGCAAATGGAAGCCCAGGCTGCCATGGACGAATTGCAGGTGGTAACGGCACAAAACCAGCTTGATCTTGCGTATCTTTCGCTGGCCCAGTTTTTAGACCTGATGACGGCACAAGGCTTTGATATTGAAAAGCCCGTGCTGTCGATGCCCGATGCCAATTCGTTAATGCAGCAGGTCGATGAAATTTATAACAAGGCTTGTGCCTTGCAGCCCGATATTAGAAGCGCGGAACTGAAAGTACAGAGTGCCAAAAAAGGCCTTCAGATTTCGTGGGGCATGATGAGCCCGACCATCTCCCTCAGCGGTTCTTACGGAACCGGCTATTCCGGTGCAAGCAAAAAAATTTCGGATATTTCTGTTTCAGGTTTTGAAACGATAGGAGCGACCGGGTCTGGCGAACTGGTTTATGCCCCGACCTATCAATACACTTACGATAATGTAAAATTCTGGGATCAGATCGACCAGAATCAGAATAAATCCCTCGGTTTATATATGAATATCCCCATTTTCAATAAATGGCAAACCAACACGATGATCGGCACTTCCAAAATCAATGTTACCAACGCAGAACTCACGCTTCAGCATACAAAGAACCAATTGTTCAAAACTATACAGCAGGCTTATGCCGATGCCCGTGCAGCCTTGAATAAGTATAATGCAAGCCTTAAATCTGTTGATGCTCTCACAGAATCGTTTTCCTATACACAAAAGAAATTTGATGTCGGCATGGTAAACTCGCTGGACTACAACGACGCGAAAAATAAACTGACGAAGGCAACATCGGAATTGCTGCAGGCAAAATATGAATATGTTTTTCGGATCAAAGTGCTCGATTTTTACCAGGGGAAGCCACTTACACTCAAATAAAAAATTGTTTTTATGAAAAAGAAAAAGATCATACGTTTTTCAATCATCGGAGTGGTACTTATTATCGTCCTTCTCGCTGTCGGAAAGAAAACAGGATGTGTCGGAAAGAAGGATGTTACCGAGGTTTCCACCGAGAAGGTTCTTAAAAGAACGATCACCGAAACGGTATCTGCCAGCGGCAAGATACAGCCTGAAGTCGAGGTAAAACTTTCTCCTGATGTGTCCGGAGAGGTTGTTGAGCTTCTTGTCAAAGAGGGCGATAAAGTGGCAAAAGGCGATTTGTTGGCAAAAATAAAACCCGACATTTATGAATCCAATTATGAGCAGATGCAGGCAGCATTGAATTCACAAAAAGCGAATGAAGCCAATGCCAAAGCACGGCTGTCGCAGGTAAAGGCACAATTCATCAATGCCCAACTCACCTTTGAACGCAACGAAACCCTGTTTAAACAAAAGGCTATTTCCCAGTCGGAATACGATGCCGCGAAAACAGCTTTTGATGTTGCCAAAGAAGAGGTTACTGCAGCGGAAGAACAGCACAAAGCCGCGCAATATAATGTACAAAGCACCAATGCTTCCGTGAAAGAAGCCCGTGAAAATCTTTCTAAAACGAACATCTACGCTCCTGTTGACGGAACCATTTCAAAACTTAATATAGAATTAGGTGAACGCGTAGTAGGAACGACTCAGTTTGCCGGAACGGAGATAATGCGGATCGCCAACCTCAACGAAATGGAGGTGAGTGTTGATGTGAACGAAAATGACATCGTCCGGGTAAGCCTCAACGATACCGCGCTCATTGAAGTGGATGCTTATCTGAACCGCAAATTCAAAGGTATCGTTACCGAGATTGCCAATTCTGCTGAAAGCACCGGAGTTACCACGGCCGACCAGGTAACCAATTTTACCGTAAAGATCCGGATCCTGCGCGAAAGTTACCAGGACCTGATAAAACCAGATCATCCTAATATTTCTCCTTTCAGGCCGGGTATGTCGGCAACGGTGGATATTCAGACCGAAACCGTGTATAATGTGCTGTCATTGCCTATACAGGCTGTTACTGTCAGAGAAGACACCACAAAAAACGAAAAGAAAGATGTCAAGCCCGGCTCTGAAGACGAACAGGCCGAGGTGAAAAAAAACAACCATGTGGCACCCCAGCAGGAATATGTATTTCTTTATTCAGAAGAAAAAGCAAAAATGCTGAAGGTAAAATCGGGCATACAGGACAATATGTATATACAGATCGTCAGCGGGCTGAAAGAGAATGATGAGGTGATCACTTCGCCCTATACTGCTATTTCCAAAACACTCAAAGATAATATGGCCGTCAAAAAGACTGATAAGAAAGATCTGTTCAAAGAGAAAAAATAAATACTGTCAGGCAGTGGCGTTGATCTTACACATAGAAACAGCAACAAATATCTGTTCGGTAGCATTGTCTGATGACGAAAAACTTCTTGCATTAAGAGAAACTTCCCGTACAAACTCCCATTCCGAAAAGATAACGGTTTTCGTACAGGAGGTGCTGGCCGAATCCAAAACAGAGATTAAAGATATTGATGCGGTAAATGTAAGCATGGGCCCCGGGTCATATACAGGGCTTCGCATAGGGGTTTCGGTTGCCAAAGGCTTGTGTTATGCTCTTGACAAACCATTGATAAGTACAGGAACCTTGACGGCTATGGCTTACGGAGCCATGCAGCAATGCCCTGATATGGATAACTCAACGCTATTATGCCCCATGCTCGATGCCCGCCGCATGGAGGTATATTATGCGCTTTTTAAAAAAAATATGCATGAAATTCTTCCTCCTTGTGCAAAAATCATGGATGAACATTCTTTTTCTGATGTGCTAAAAGATCATCGTTTGTTACTTTTCGGAGATGGCATGGACAAATGCAAAACTCTTTTCGAAAAAAATCAGGACATTGATTTTCTCTGCGATTTTGTACCGTCTGCAAAACATATGATCATCCCGGCGCTGCAAAAATTCCACGATCACATTTTTGAGAATATTGCTTATTTCGAGCCATTTTATCTGAAAGATTTTATTGCCGGAAAGCCCAATGTAAAAGGCTTAAAATAACAAAGGCGATCTTTTCGGACCGCCTTTGTTTTTATTAACGTTAAACAAACTATCTTGATTTGACAAATTTCTTGGTGATCACGCGATTCTGCCCGTCAGTCAGCGAATAGAAATATAAGCCATCATTCAGGTCGCTGCCGTTAAAAGAAAAATAGTTTTCTCCGGCATTGGTATTGGCTATTTCATTATAAACTTCTTTGCCAACCATGTCAAAAACTCTTAATGTTACCGTTTGGGGTGTTTCTGTGTAACAACCGAGTTTTACTGTTGTGGTGAAAGGATTGGGTTGTGCCGGAAGAATACCAAAACCTTTGTGTTCAATTTCTGCTACGTTGTAGCCAGCAGGATGAACCCAAACCACCAGGGGCATACCCGCATCATATCCGTTTGGATAGGTCGTACAGGTAGCGCAAACCGGAGTGCCCATAATAGTATTCCAAACATCAACAAGTACAGTAATGCTGGTATATCCAGTGTCTGCAGGAAGAGGAGTTCCTGTTATCAGCACACATTTTGCTTCTTGTGAAGGAAACTCGCAATTTGAAGGGTTACAGACATTGTTTAACCAGGCCGGTTTGTTTTGCAGGCTTCGTAAGGTAATATGATGAATTTCGAGGTGACCCTGAGTGCCAAGAGTTGCCGTATCCGGACAAATAATAGTTGCAACAACATTAGTGGCGACACCTACCGTTGCCTCAATCGTGTCGGGATCCATTCGTCCGGTACCATCCGGATCTATTATAGCAGGATTAGGAGTACATTGGCCAAAAGCAAAGCCTGCGGAAAACATAAACAGGATTGCAAAAACAAAATAAAGTAAAGTCTTTTTCATAGTTTTAATTTTATTAATTTTGATGCAAAGATACTATTTTATGACCAACTGTCAATTTTTAGTATATATTTATTTATGTTAATGAATGTCAAAAACCCGGATAAATGTCAAAAGTAATTGTAGAAACCTTATCGGAAGAAGAAATACAAAAAAAAGGCATCCGCTCCTGGCCTGTATGGACAAAAGAAGTATCACGCTTCGAATGGCATTACGACAGCGAGGAAAAATGTTTGATACTGGAGGGCGAAATCACTGTTGAAACCCAGGAAGGAACTTTTTCAATAACGGCAGGTGATTTTGTTACCTTCAAAAAAGATTTGCAATGCGTGTGGAATGTGAAAAAGCCCGTCAGGAAACACTATAATTTTAAATAAACATCGTTGAAAGGTATCGTCGTTAAATCAACGGGTAGCGTGCATACCGTCAGAACGGATGACGAAAAAAAACACGAATGCAGGCTAAAAGGCCAGTACCGCATCAGAGGGTCAAAGGCTACAAACCCAATCACCGTAGGCGATCATGTTGAATTTTTCTTTTCGGGAAACGAAGCCGTAGGAATTATTGACCACATTGAGGCGCGAAAAAATTATATCATTCGTAAATCAAAAAAACTGTCAAAACAGGTTCATATCCTGGCTGCCAATATTGATATGGCCTATCTGGTGGTAACCCTTGCCCAGCCGAGGACATCCACAGGCTTCATCGACCGTTTTCTCATCACTGCCGAAGCCTATCATATCCCTGCCACCTTGATTTTTAACAAGATCGATCTTTATGATGAACCCCTGTGGCAGAGACACCACGATCTGACAAAAATATATACCGATGCCGGTTATAAATGTTTTGAAGTGTCTGCCCTGCGCGGCGAAAATATTGATGTGCTCCGTAGCCTTTTAAGCGGAACGATCAACCTTTTCTCGGGACATTCCGGTGTGGGAAAAAGTGCACTCATCAATGCCATCGACCCGACTCAGAACCTAAAAACAGGAGAAATATCAGAAATGTTCCTCAAGGGCAAACATACCACGACGTTTACCGAGATGATCTGCCTGAAAAGCGGGGGCTATATTATCGACACCCCGGGAATCAAGGAATTCGGGCTTATCGACTTCAAACGTGAGGACCTCACGCACTATTTTCCTGAATTTTTCAGGCTGTTGCCCCAATGCAAATTTTACAACTGCACCCATATCAACGAACCGGAATGTGGCGTAAGGGATGGCCTGAAAAAAGGAACAGTCAGCCAGTCGCGTTATAAAAGCTATTGTAGTATCTTTTTTGGTGAAGATATCGACATCAACCAATGGGAATAAACCCACATTAAGCAATAGAATTATGTGAACCCGTCCGAACGGTTAGGCAAGCTAAAGCGTAGTTTTAAGAAACTGTTTTAAATTTATCCCGTATTTTTGAAATTACTTCAATTATTTGCAAATTTTATCAAACATGGCCTGCGCTCCCTGGTTGCCATGGTCTGCGGCGAATTTCCATTTTTCACAAGCCCCCGTTACGTCACCCATCGCATGCATACAGTTTCCTATGTTGTATATGGATTCGTAAGAGGTGGAATCTTTCGCATACGATTTCTCAAACAATTTGATGGCTTCCTTATAATTACCTTTTTTGGCAAGCTCCACACCCTCCGTATTTAACCTGCCGGCCTCGATCCTTGATTGGGGCGGCACCGGTTGATTTTTTTTGATGGTTTGCAGAATTTCGAGGTTTTTCAGGCCATCGGAATATTCGGGATTCATCTTTAACGCAGCACGAAGATCACTTTCCGCCCCTTCATAATCGCCCGTGGCAGATCTTACTATTCCGCGCAAACCATAAACATTGAAGCCAAAGCCGGGCTCTGAATTGATAATAAAATCAAGATCCCCCAGCGATTCTTTATACTCTTTCTTTTCATAAAGAAGCAAGGCCCTGTTGAAACGGGCATCAAAAAATTTGGGATAATATTTCACGGCATTGTTATAGTCTTCCAGTGCCCTGTCTTTATTTTGGGCCTTTTCCATTTCTCTTGCATGGATGAAATAGGCAAGGGAGCTATGGGTATTTCCGGTAAACGCTGATTCTGAATAGGTGATGGCGTTTTTGTATATCCCGTTCAGCCTGAAGTTCATCACACCCAGATAAATCAGGAACAGGACTGAGAAGATCATGATTATCTTGCCCACATAAACGTTCTTTGACCGGTACTCAAAATCCTGGATGAGGCATAAAAACATCATCAGCACCCCCAGAGATGGCAGATAGGCGCGATGGTCAAGGTATTCGTAAGTATGAGAGGCAAAATTCGGACGATAGGCCATTCCCGGTAATAAAAAAAATGCAAACCAAATGAGCGAAAAAAGGATGTGTTTGCTGAATAATTGCTTTTTGACGAGAAACAAAATAATCAGCCCGATGATGATCAGCGACCCAAGCAATGATGCAACGGTATTGAACGCGGGCATGGTGCAAAAATTGACAGGTACAAACAATTTCAGGACAGTTTCCGGAATGGTCTGGAGGTTCAGGAATAATCCTTTAAGGCCAATCTGCTGCTCATCTTTTGCAATGGACATGTTCCTCAGTAAATAAAATACAATGATCACAACAAGGTAGCTTACCGCGAGTATGGCATTACCTTTCGTGAATGTCTTTTTGCGGTAAAAAAGAAAAAGATAAACCACAAAAATAACAGGCAGCATGATGGCAGTTTCTTTCGCGAACAAGGCAAGGGTAAAAACAAGAATATTAAATACGTAAAAATACCACTTATCTGACCGGATGATCAAGAGGAAGGTTATCATGGAAAGGAAGGAAAAAAGCGAAAGAAGCAGGTCGCCTCTTGCGGGCACCCAGATCACCGCATGGAGGAAGAGAAAATGGACAGCGTAGATCAGCGCTCCTAACAATGCATATTTTCTTTCAAAACGCAAAAGGGTAAGAAGGTAAAACACCGCTATGCAGCAAAGAATATGCAGCATAAGGTTGGTAAGGTGTGTGGAAAAAATGATGTCCTCGCCAATCTGTGCATCAATGATGAAAGAAACATTCTGCAGCGGCCTGTATAATTCGATCTGCTGATGCCTGAACCAGGCGTCCATGACAATGGCATCGGGAATATTGGACGCATCTTTCAAAAATGGCAGGTTATCAAGAACAATAACGTTATCATCATGATAGGTGAAGCCATATGACAGCGTACGGTAATAAATACCAACACAAGCCAAAGCAATGATCAGGCAGATCACTAAAAAATTGTTGAAAGGAAAAGATGTTTTGCCGGGAATATCCTTAAGGGCCGGTTGTTTTTCCGGCTCCTGGCTTTTCCGGATATTTTGTGCTGATTTTCGCTTTTGCTGTTTGGCCATACTTATTTAACTTATACAAGTCAGGGGTTGAAACTATAAATCATCAACGGTATTGTCAACCAAAATAATAAGTACAAAATAATGTAAATTTATTTTACCACCGTTATTTATTTGAAAAAGTTTTGAAAAGCGAATCAGGCCGTTCAGGGATTACTTTTTATTAAATCTGATATTTTCTGTGCGATTTCGCCGGGGCTTTCATTATTCAGAACTATTTCCGCGACATCTTTACGTCGGGCGACATTCATGCCCTGGATATAAACATTGTCGTAATACTGCAAGACTATTTCCACGGCGGTTTTCATTTCGTTTTTATTTATATAGTCGATGGCTTTGGCCGCTTTTTCAAGCCCTAACCTTCTCTCGATACGTTTAACACTTTCAACAAGGCTCCCATTATCACCGCCCGTATAAGTTTCTACAAGTCTTTGCACTCTTCTGTCCAAAGGAACAACCAGTTTAAGAAATCTGGCCGAGGACATCTGTTCAAAAAAAGGCCCCGGAATAAAAACGCGGCCAATGGCCAGGCTTTCATCTTCAGCAAACACGGGCTCTTCAGGATTCAGGTGGTGGAGCGCGACAAATAAATTGTTTTCAAATTGTTCGGTCGTGGGCTGATCCGGCATGCCAATTCCACCGAATACCGACCCTTTATGCCGTGCCAGCCCTTCCAGATCAATTACTTGTTTGCCCTGTGTGGAAAGGGCTTTGAGCACATCCGTTTTTCCCGAACCGGTCATTCCGCCAATAATGATCAGGTTCCTCGGTTTCGAAAAAAAAGCCCGTACATGATGCCGGTAATTTTTATATCCCCCTTCCAGTGTGTATGCTTTTATTCCAACGGTGTTCAGCAGCCATGTCATACTGTTGCTGCGCATACCTCCGCGCCAGCAATGCAAAAGTGTCTCCTCTCCGGAAGCTAAAATTTTTGCCTTTTCAATATATTGTTTCATTTTGGGCCCGGCCAGTTCCCAGCCTTTCGTTACAGCTTCCGACTGTCCTTCTTGCAGGTATAAAGTGCCGACTATGGAACGCTCCTCGTTATTAAACAATGGAAGATTAAACGCCCCTGGTATATGGCCGTGTTCAAATTCAGCCGGCGAGCGGACATCAATGACAGGCATGGTATGACTTTTTTCGAGAAAATCAATGATGTTCAGATTGTAATCTTCCATGGGCAGGAATAATTTAAAAGCGTAAAGTTATTTGTTTTACGATTATGCAGCGGAAGTTAAAAATAGAATAAAAACTACAGATGCCGGTACAAAAAAAGAGTGTGTCTCAAAATATTCTTTAAATGATTTTCACCGACTTCTTACCCCTTCCCTAAAGGGTGGAAGTCGCTGAAAATCAGCATACCCATGCCTGCTGCAGTGCGCAGCACGTCAGGCAGGCTTCAGGGACGGGGTAATGATGATTTTCAGCAAAGGCTATTTTTGAGCCAGCCTCAAAAAAAGAGGCTGCCTTTTTGAGGCAGCCTCTCGTAAGAGAATTTAAAATATTTTAGAATTCTACGATAAACTCAACACGGCGGTTTAAGGTACGTCCGGCAGCAGTATTGTTATCTGCAGCAGGTTTTTCTTCGCCCCAGCCGAATGATTTCAGACGGTTTGCGGCTACTCCTTTATCGATTAAATAAGCCTTTACAGCGGCAGCGCGTTTATCTGATAATATTTTATTAGATTCGTCTGAACCTACATTGTCGGTATGTCCGTTGATGATCAGGTTGTATTCTTTGTTTTCTTTCATGATGTCAACGACATTGTTGAGTATCGGGTAAGAAACAGGGCGGATAATGTCTTTTCCTGTTTCAAATTTTATTCCCTGTAATGCTTTTTGGAATACATCCTTTACTTCCTGTTTAACTTCGGGGCATCCTTTATTGGCAGCAATACCGAAAACATCCGGGCATTTATCCAAATTATCGGGAATACCATCACCGTCTCTGTCGGGGCATCCTTCGTACTTGGCAAGGCCTTTTATATCGGGGCATTTATCCTTATAGTCAGGAATACCATCGCCATCTTTGTCGAGCGGGCATCCTTTGGCATCCACTTTTACACCCTCAGGAGTATCCGGGCACTGATCATCAGCATCTACTACGCCATCGCCGTCAGAATCGGGGCAGCCTTCGAATTTGGCAAGGCCTTTTACATCCGGGCATTTATCCAGATAATCAACAATGCCATCACCATCCCTGTCAAGCGGGCATCCTTTGGCATCCACTTTTACACCTTCAGGAGTTCCCGGGCACATATCGCTGGCATCTGTCACGCCATCTTTATCGGTATCAGGGCAACCCTGGAATTGTGCAAGACCGAATACAGTAGGACATTTATCGTCCTTGTCGGGAATACCGTCTTTATCTGTGTCTTTTGATTTGCCAAATTTGAATAACAGCCCTACACTGTGTTGCAGGTAATTATCATTATATCTTTCCCAGCCGACCTGGCCATCCACCTTATCGTAATCGCTGAAAACAAATAGTTCCTGAAGCTGAAGGCTTACCACATCACCAATATGCCATGTCAGGCCCAGGCCAACGACAGGACGTGCGGCATTGTTAAATTTTAAAGTTTCATGTGCCACCAGATTGTCGGTGGTGTTGTTTTTAATTTTGGAAAAATGAGTATATCCCAGCCCGGCTAATATATAGGGCGACAATTTATGCTTATCATTTCCTACAAATTTTAGGCGGAAGTGCATATTCAGGTGCATCATATTGCCCTTGAAAAAATTCTTACTGTCATTTTCTTTATATCCCACGGTTCCATAGTTCCCCATGAGAGAAATGTCAAGGAAACGGTTGAGATAACGCGAAAAGCTTAATCCTCCAAAACCATAAGCGCCTTTGTCGACCCAGTAAAAACTACGTCCGAGATCACCATCATACTGGGTTAAGCCACCGTGTAACCCGATGCTCCATTTTCTATCGACGGTCTGGGCATTACTGATGTAAGCCATGCCGAGAAAAATCACACAAATAATAATTAATTTTTTCATAGGTTAAAGTTTGATTATTAATTTATAATAATGACAAAAATAATAATTTTTTTAAAAAGCTAAATTATAAAAAAAAATTTGATGTTACATATTTTTTTTTAAAAATTAATATATTTAACAAAATATCAAAACAACAATGACTTATTAAGTTTAAACGAAGCTGCTTTTTTAAGGCAGCTTCGTTTATGAAAAATTAAACGTTTTAAAATTCAACTATAAATTCAACACGGCGGTTTATCGTACGCCCGGCTTCGGTATTGTTGTCTGCAGCTGGTTTTTCCTCACCCCAGCCGAATGATTTCAACCGATTAGCTTCTACGCCATGATCGATCAGATATTTCCTGACAGAGGCTGCACGCCTGTTGGACAAATCCTTGTTGTATTCATCCGTGCCCACATTATCGGTGTGCCCGTTGATGATCAGGTTGTATTCTTTGTTTTCTTTCATGATATCAACAACATTGTTTAGTATCGGGAAAGAAACCGGACGGATAATGTCTTTTGCGGTTTCAAATTTTATTCCCTGCAATGCTTTACGGAATACCTCTTTAACTTCTTCTTTAACTGGCGGGCATCCCTTGTTTTCCGGAATACCTAAAACATCCGGGCATTTATCCAGATAATCGGGGATACCATCACCGTCTCTGTCGGGGCAGCCATGGAACTTTTCGAGACCTTTTACATCGGGGCAGGAATCCTGATAATCGGGAACTTTATCTCCATCCCTGTCAAGCGGGCAACCTCTTTTATCTACCTTCACACCTTCGGGAGTATCCGGACACATATCATCAGCATCTGTTACCCCGTCACCATCAGAATCCGGGCAGCCTTCAAATTTGGCAAGGCCTTTTACATCCGGGCATTTGTCCTTGTAGTCAGGAATACCATCTCCATCCCTGTCAAGCGGACATCCTTTGGCATCCACTTTTACTCCTTCGGGAGTATCAGGGCACTCATCAAGATTATCTATCACACCATCTTTATCCGTATCGGGACAACCTTCGTATTGTGCCAGGCCCCAGACTTTCGGGCATTTGTCTTTCTTGTCAGGGATGCCGTCTTTATCAGTGTCTCTGGGTTTTCCAAAATTAAATGAAAGTCCTATGCTATGCTGTACATAATTATCATTGTACCGTTTCCAGCCAATTTTTCCATCCACCTTATCGTAATCGCTGAAAATAAAAGATTCCTGGAGCTGAAGGCTTAAAAGCGGAATAATATGGAATGTTACTCCCAAACCACAAACAGGACGGGCAGCGCTACCGTATTTAGTCAGTTCTTTGTTATCGGGTTGTGCAGCGGTTTTACTATTCGTAACCTTGCCAAAATGCAAGAATCCCAGGCCTCCAAAAACATAAGGCACTATTTTGTGTTTGTCGTTTCCAATAAATTTAAGACGAACGTTTATATTTGCATGGGTCAAATTGGATTTAAAAGAATTGGAATCGCCATCTGTATAGCCCATCGTTCCATAATTACCGGATACGGAAACATCGAGAAACCGGTTCAGGTAGCGCGAAACGCTTAATCCGCCAAAGCCAAAGGTTCCTTTATTGAATTTATAAAAACCGCGCCCCAGATCCCCGTTATATTGATTTAAGCCTCCGTTTATTCCGATGCTCCATTTGTTTTCGACGGTCTGTGCATTGCTAATGCACACTAGTCCAAAGAAAACCATAGAAATAATAAAAAGTTTTTTCATTGATAAAAAAATTTTTGTTATCAAAGGTACAACAAGAAAGTGTAAAAATAATACTATTTTTTAAAATTTCAACAAATGTTACCTATTATGATATTATTTCCCCGGTTTTTTACGAAAATTTTTTTGAAAAGTTTGATTTATAGCTGATTTATTTCAGGAAAATAATATATTTGATGCCAGACACAAGGCGACACTGTTTTAAATGCCGGTGGTGTCTGTTTAGTGGCAGGGCATCAAAGACAGACACTACTTAAAGGTAATTTCAGCGCTCACGATTTCCGGATAATTACCGAAACGGACCGGTGGACCCCAGGTACCAACGCCGCAGGAAACGTAAAAATGACTGTTGCCAATCTTTCTGTAACCCCAGTCAGGATCGTATATAGCACGAGTGATCAGGTTGAGCGGGAACATCTGCCCGTTATGCGTGTGGCCGGAAAATTGAATGTCTACGCCGTTTTTGGCAGATATTTCAAGAAAAAAAGGCTGATGGTCAAGAAGAATTACAGGATATTTTTTGTCCACATCAGCCATCAGTATATCGACCGGTTTGCGTGGTTTTCCGTTAAAGCGCGACATATCCTTATCATTACGGCCAACGATCCAGAAAGCGCTGTCAATAAGGGCGGCGGTATCCCTCAAAAATTTCACATTGTGTTTTTCGAGATAAGTGACGGCAGGCTCAACACCCCCTATAAATTCATGATTCCCCGTGACGGCATAAACACCATATTTCGATCTGATGTTTTCAAGTTGAATGCCGAGGTTTTGTCTGATAACATGCCTGATGTTTTCATCCACTACATCTCCTGCCAACAAAACAATATCGGGTGTAAGATCATTGATTTTTTTAACAATTTTTTTTAATTTTTTCGGGCCGATAATAGTCCCCAGATGAATATCCGAAAGCATTACAACGTGCAGGTTTTTCAGGTGTCCGGCCTCTTTATTTATGGGAATTTTTAAATTGGTGATCCGGACCACGGAAGCATTCACAAAACCATAAGTTATCAAAAGGATCACCACGCCTGATGTACACAACATGGTGATGAATTTTGTTTTGGCATAATTTGCAGAAAAAATATCCGGAAAAAAATGAAACCAATGATCAAACAATCTGAAAATGTCAAAAATAAGAATGAATAAAAAAAAGTACAGCATGGCTGCAAACCAGAAAGAGCCGATCCAGTTGAAAATGTTTGCAATGGAAAAGCCGATATAGCGTTCAAGGACACGGGCCAGGATGTACGACAAAAACAGCAGGATAAATAATGCCAGGTAATAAGGCCTGACAGCAGGAAACAGCGATAGGGATTGCCATCCGCGGATGAAAATGTAAAAATTTACAAGGAAATGTATCGTAAAAACAATCGCGAAAAAAATAATCATAGCGTGGGCTTTCATGATTTTTCAGCAAATATTGATTCCGGCTTTGACAGTAATTTTTATTTTTTTATGCGGATACTTACGCCCGACATTTTGCCGCCTACCGGGGGGTTGATCTTGGTTACCTTTACCGAAATTTTTTTTATGTCAGAAAACCTGTTTTTGACAGCATCAGCAATACGTGCAGCGACGTGTTCCAGTAGCTTGGATTTTATTTCCATTTCTTTTTTTGTCAGTGCATATACCTCTTGGTAATTAATGGTTTTTGTTAGATTGTCCGACCTTTCTGCCTCCGAAGTGTCGGCATCAATCCTGACGGTGACCAGAAATTTCCCGCCAATGATCTGCTCTTCGGCAAAACAGCCGTGGTAAGCATAAAACTCCATGTCTTCAAGAATGATCCGTCCCATAATTTTAAAATTGAAGCAGCAAATTTAGGCAAAAAACAAGGCAAATGATTATTTTTGTACCCCTTAAGCAAAAACAAATTATGGAAGACAACAACTCTGCAAAAAACGAATCCATCTCAGGAGAGGCGAAATCGTTGAATTTTATTGAACAGATCATCGAAGAAGATATTTCAAAAGGAAAAAATGAAAGCCGTGTACACACGCGGTTCCCGCCGGAGCCAAACGGGTACCTGCATATCGGCCATGCCAAATCCATCTGTTTAAATTTCGGCCTTGCCAAAAAGTACGGAGGAAAATGCAACCTGCGTTTTGATGATACCAACCCGACAAAAGAAGATGTAGAATATGTGGATTCCATCAAAGAAGATGTAAAATGGCTGGGGTTCAACTGGGACGGCGAATATTATGCTTCTGATTATTTTGAAACCCTGTACGGATATGCCATGAAACTTATCGCCAAGGGCAAAGCTTATGTCTGCGATATGACGCAGGAGGAAATAGGGGCGAACCGCGGCACCATCACCAAACCGGGTGTTGAAAGCCCTTTCCGCAACCGCTCCATTGAAGAAAATACCGGCCTGTTTCGGCGGATGCGCAACGGTGAATTTGCCGATGGTGCAAAAGTGCTGAGAGCTAAGATCGATATGGCTTCCACTAATATGCTTATGCGCGATCCTATTCTCTACCGCATCCTTCATGCCGAACACCACCGTACCGGAAACGACTGGTGCATTTACCCGATGTATGACTTTGCCCACGGGCAGTGCGATTCTATTGAGCGTATCACACATTCCATCTGTACGCTGGAGTTTGAGGTACACCGTCCGTTGTACGAGTGGTTCATCAGGGAACTTGAGATATATGCCCCGCAACAGATAGAGTTTGCCCGCCTGAATGTCAACTATACCGTAATGAGCAAACGCAAACTGCTCCAATTGGTTCAGGAAAAACTGGTGAGCGGCTGGGACGATCCCCGCATGCCTACCATTTGCGGGTTACGCCGCCGCGGGTATACCCCGGAAGCGCTGCAGAACTTTGCGGAGGTCATCGGCGTAGCAAAACGCGATAATGTGATCGATGTTTCGCTGCTCGAATATTGCCTGCGCGAAGACCTGAACAAAAAAGCCCGGCGGGTGATGGCTGTGGTGAATCCGGTAAAACTGGTGCTTACCAACTATCCGGAAGATAAAACCGAAGAAATGGATGCCGTGAACAATCCCGAAAACCCGGAGGCCGGCATGCGCAAGGTGCCCTTCACGCGTGAACTGTTCATCGAACAGGAAGATTTTATGGAGGTGCCGGCGCATAAATATTTTCGCCTTTACCCGGGCAACGAGGTCCGCCTGAAATATGCCTATATCATACGTTGCGAAAAGGTGATAAAAGATGAAGCCGGTCGTATCAAAGAAATCCATTGCACTTACGATGCCAATACCCGTAGCGGCATGCCCGACAGCAACCGCAAAGTGAAAGCTACCATACACTGGGTGTCGGCGGCACATGCCGTTGAAGCGGAAGCCCGCCTGTACGATAAGCTCTTTCTGAAAGAGAATCCCGAGGAGGTGGCCGAAGGCGAAGATTTTAAATCGAACCTCAACCCGGATTCGTTGAGAGTGAAGCCGTGTTTTGCAGAACCCTCGGTGAAAAACCTTAAAAAAGGCGACAAGGTACAATTTGAAAGGGTAGGTTATTTTTGCGTGGATGCCGATTCGACAGAGAACAGGATTATTTTTAACAGGACTGTTGGTCTCAAAGGTTCCTGGCAGCCTGCGAAATAATAAAATTCAAAAAAAAGTTTTTTATTTATAAAACTTTCATAATTTTGCACCCTCGTTCAATGTCCTGTAGTGTAATTGGCAACACGTCTGACTCTGGATCAGAAGAGTTCAGGTTCGACCCCTGACAGGACAACACTAAAACCCAAAACAGTTTTGTGCTGTTTTGGGTTTTTTCTTTTATAGACTGGCGAAACCAGTGGGATCAGCCTCCATCACATAATTTAAATTTGCCGCCTGTTTTCATGCGGCAATATTAATATCAAAACAAAATTAACTTGTAAGAAATGATAAGAAAATTATCTTATCCCTAAAATATGTTCGGCATCAGGAGTATGATTATTTGTAATGTAATTTATATAATATGTGCCGTTTTTCAAGGTGTAAAATACAACCCATGTTGTACGTTTACTTATTGAGAATTTTTTATAATGTTTACCGTGTTTTATTAAACTCTGCGGTGTGTTATGCCTTTGTTTTATATGAATTGTTTTTTGTATCTCAGATTTTAATTTCAATACGTATTTTTTTGAACTGTCGTAATATGAAAAATATTCCTGCTCAAAAAGAATATCTATTAAATCATTGAAAAATACTGTAACCTCTTTATTATATACTATTTTCATTTTGAAAAATATTCTTTGTTCTTTTTCTCCACGTGATCTAATACATTTTTCCAAAATTCTTCACTTGAAATATAATCCGCCTCATTTATTTCCGGTTCAGTTTCTATGACGCCTTTTTCTTGTAAATAAATAATTGCGTCTTTATGCTTTTTTAAATTGATACGCGCATAAACCGGGCGGCCTTTGCCGTCTTTTTCTATTTGTATGCCTGCTATTTTTGCCATGATGATAAAATTATAAAACAAAGATACAAAATTTGCAAATCAAAACCAGCCGGAACCGTGGCTTTCTTATTTGCAAGATTTAATTAATTTTACAAAACAATATTTTTGTGATAAAATGACCATCCCTTGTTCGGCTTAGTGGTCTGGCCTAATCCAAACAAAGATGAGTTTGTGATTGAATGATTTTTTATAGCAGTCATCAGATGACTCTCCAAGTTAAATTGTTGAAATGGCTTGTAGTTCTTAGTCATCAGATGACTTAAGGCCTGTCAGTATTGTTTCGACGAAGGTAGAACCTTCGCCAAACCGGGCTTGTCGAACTGCTCTCGAAGCAACCCGCAAAATTTATAGTGATATGATGACTGCCTTCAGCGGCAGGCCGGTGCGCAGTCATCCTATCACTTGCATAAAATTACCAAATCATCTCTTCTTTGAACGAATTATTGTAATTTTGTTCAGCATAATGATGGTATAAACTATGGTTTCGCAAGCATTTTATAGATATTTTGCATATTAAATAAGAATAGTTAATAGAAAGGTTGCTTGAATGAGTAAAAATTATTACAGCCGCATCCGGAACAAGCTCGACAGGATGTATACAGATATCCGGTTTAACGCGGGATTGTATCGGCCCCGGGGAAATGGAAAAGGAATTCTTATGTATCATGGCGTGGATAAAACAGGCAATAAAAGATTCAATCAACGGTTTGTCGGTAGCGGTGATTTTGAGCGGCAGCTCGTATATTTTAAAAAATACATGAATGTGTTAAGCGTGGAAGATTATTTTGAAAGAAAATTCGTCAATGATAAAATAAATATTGCCATTACTTTCGACGATGGGTATGCAAATAATTTCAAATATGCCTTGCCTCTTTTAGAAAAACATCGGGTGCCGGCCTCATTCTTTATTACAGGTTTTAATCCTGCCGGGCTTGATATCCTGTGGCCTGATTTTTTAGACATAGCCGGTTCACTTACAGATAAAGACGAAGTCAACATCGACGGGGATTTGTTCAATAAGGTTGGTAACCGGTGGTATCTGAAAAAGGACGGAAAAGCCCTGCATGATATTATCAAAGAGAAGGGAGTGTATGAATATAAACAAAGGGCAATGGATGCCATTCAAAAAATAACCCCTGACTTCAAACATATTGAAGAATACTTTGACTACTGGAAACTGATGTCCGATGAAGAAATTATCCTTGCCTCGCGTTCCCCATATATAACAATTGGCTCGCACGGATATTATCATAATAATTTAGGCAATATCCCTCTGGAGGATGCGGCAGCAGAATTATCACGGTCAAAAACCTATCTCGAGGAACTTATCCAAAAACCCGTAAATACACTCTCTTATCCGGATGGCTCCTATTCGCGGGAACTTATTTCTGAAGCAAGTAACATGGGCTTTAAATACCAGTTGGCAACCCGTAATTATATTTCCCCTGAAGATAAATCAGACAAGAGGATAGAAAACAGATACGGTATTTTTATGACTTACTCTACAGCGAATACCTTGCGAGCATTTGAGAAGAATATTAATTCATTATAATGAATAATTACATTTTTAAACGGCTGGATGAAAGTTTAATGCACCTGCTGCCCCCTTTGTACAAAGACGCATTGGACGAGGAAATCACTGTTGACCAGGTTGTAAAAAAATTTGATACCGCTAATTATTCCGGAAAAAAAAACATTTCCTTTGTGGCAATAGATAAAGAAACGAATAGTATTGCTGCTTTGTATCCGGTTTTCCCAGCGATTATCAGATATAACCATAAAGATATCCTTTGTGGTCAGGTCGGGGATCTGATGACTCACAGCCTGCACCGAAGAAAGGGTTTGTTTTTAAAACTTGCAGAACTGACGCATCAACTGGCAAAAGAGGAAGGCTTAAAACTGATATTTACTTTTACTTATGGCGAAAACACCGCATTTCAAGGCTTTATTCAACGGCTGGGGTTTTTTCATAAAGAATGTTTAAATTCCTACAAATTACCTGTCGGAACAATCCCATTATGCAGGATATTAAAAAAAACAAGTGCAACAGCAGCATTATATGAACTGTATTTAAAGACTCTTTTCGCATTGTTTTATCATCGGCAACGATCATTTGATTTACAATGTTCAAAAAACGGGTATCTTCTGAAAAACAAAGCATTTTTCGACTACAAACTTTCGTACTCAGCAGGACATATCATCCGATTTTATGAATCTTTTATCTGGTTTAAACTTACAAAGTACGGATCGGCATCTGTCGGAGATATTGCTGATGATACAGATCCCGGAAAAATTATTGACCGCTTTAAACGCTTTTGTTTTCTGGCCGGTATCCGGGCAATTCAAATTGAAACCAGCGCTGATACGGCCCTCGATATTTATTTACGATCAGGAAATACTTTCAGCAATGACTATCATCTTTCCATGCTAAAAATTGACAACGACGTTCCTTGTGAAAATTTTAAGTTTGTATTTGGTGATCTTGACAATTTCTGACAACCCATGAAAAAAGAAAAATTAAGAGTTTTACATGCCGTCTATTGCCTGGGGCGCGGTGGCGCGGAAAAACTCGCCATTGACATTACCAGGGAACTGAATAAAAGAGCTGATGTGGAAGCGATGCTGATCAGCTTTGACAAAACCGTAGATTATGAATATGATGTGTCGGATATGAATTACAGGTTTTGCCCTGCAAAGATCCGGTTATCATTATATAAAAAAAATAAAATAAGTGCGGAAAATTACCTTGATGTGATAAATAACTTCAAGCCGCATATCATACACACACACCGCTACCTTTCGGAAATTATCACGCGGTATTATCCCTCAAGAGAGATCACATATTTCACTCACTGCCACGACAACATGATACAATTTGAGAATTTTTCGTGGAAAACCTTATTCAGCAAGCGAAAACTCACAAATTTTTATGAAAAAAACTACTTGTTTCGTCTGTATAAAAAAAGCGGAGGGACCCGGTTCATTGCCATTTCGAATGATACAAAAAAGTATTTTGAAAAAACAGCGCCCCGCTATCCTGTCTCCTTGTTGCATAACGCTATTGACTATAAAAGGTTTTACAAAAAACGCGATGGCGCCGGTCAGGGAGTTAAGTTAAGACTTGTTAATGTCGGGAACTTCGTGGAAAAGAAAAATCAAAAATTTTTACTCGATATCGCGAAAATATTGAAGGATAAAAACATTGATTTTGAATTGCATTTGCTTGGCGACGGCGATGACCGTCAGGCTCTGGAAGAAAAAACAAATAGCATGCATTTATACGATCAGATATTTTTTCACGGAAGCGTAACTAATGTGGAAGAATTTCTGTGGACTTACGACATCTATGTGCACAGTGCCACCTATGAACCGCTGGGACTGGTTCTGCTTGAAGCCATGGCGGCAGGATTGCCGGTGATCACCCTGGACGGCAGGGGCAACAGAGACCTGATCGAGCAGGGAAAGAACGGCTATATGCTTTTTGAACCAAATACGGAAGCATTTGCCGGGAAAATTATTGAACTTTGGAATGATAAAACAAAATACCGTGAAATTTCTCTGTATGCACAGGAATTTGCCGCAAAGTTTGATATTAAAGAGTATGTGGATGCCTTGCTAAAAATATATTCTGCTTGATTTATTTTCTTTTATACCTCTAACACATCACTCTAACGTCCATTTAATCCTCCCACCATCAAAGACTTCTTTTTTAGCTAAAATTGTGCTTTTTTACTTAATTTTGAAATTTAAATTTACTGTCAAAATATTTTTTTGGCGATATTGCCCAATAATCTGTCTATTTCCGAAAATCAACTTTTTTCTGTGAAATGAAAAAATGAAGTTGTCGGAGCGGACTCAAAGCTGAAAGGTATTCAGATGAACAAGAATAAAAGAAAAATCATAACAATTCTGTGTTTGTTTTTTTGTTTTTTTATAACCACTTTTTACAATGTTAAAAATGGCGCTTTCCTCGAAGATGTCATCATTGAACTGAAAGATAATGATTCTTCCGCCCACAATTCCCCTGTAAAAATATCCTACTTATCTGTTTTAAGGGAAAATGAAATTTCATTTGAAAAAGATTCTTACAAATTCAAAATTGAACGAGGTTATGTCAAACGCATATATGTTCAATTGGAAAAAGGCCACGACTACGATCAAAAAACGCTCGCAATAAAAATTGGCGATAACCCCGCAAACATAATTTCTCTGAAGGGATTTGCGCCGGGCAAAAAAACGGAAATTTCAAGCTTAGGATATGCAAATCGTACCTTTCTGGGAATCATTAATCTCAAACCGTTTTCGGAAATTCTTTTATTTTTCTTGTTTTCATTTACCCTACTGACATCGTTAATTATATTTCTGCCCTTATGGTTAAGAAAGCTGGCTGTATCTTCCGACAGCCTGTTTTACTTTAAACGCGAATACAACGACCCTAAGATCTTAATATTCCTTATACTTTTCCTACTTTTTTATTTATTGTTTATAGCGTTTAAAGACATTATTCACAATACAGGGGCGGCCGTAGACATTAATAATATTAATCCATTGAGTCAACGAGCTGTTATTGAAAAAGAAGGCATGGAACTATATGTAATGACCATTGCTGTTGCATTGTATTTTGCAGTTGTTTATTTACTCTCAAACTATTTCAAATTTAATTCTAAAATATTATCATATTTTCCGATTAAAATAATCTGCTTTTTAATGATCGCGGTTTTGTTCATGAAAATTCTGTTTGCTGTTATTCAATACCACTATATTGATCCGTTCTCTTATCCGGCTATATTTATTGTTGTTTTTTTGATTTCTATTTCAACGTACTACCTGTCTTTAAAAAGGCCTCCGGTATCCCTTAAAAGACTTATTTTTTTATTTCTGGGGATCGTTATTACATTGATCATATTACTGACCAGCGGCGCCCCCAGTGTGGTAGATTATTGTTATCTTATCGGGCCTGCAAATAAAATAATAGCGGGTGAAAAGATCAATTCATTTTACATACAATATAATTTACTGTTAACATATATGTTTGCATTGATGCAAAAATTGAAATTCAGTATCATTCAGATGCATATTCTTTTTGCCGTTATTTCGACTTTATGGTTATACCTATATTATGTTTTAGCAAAAAAAATGTTCCATAATAAAAGCAATATTGTATTATTCTTACTGGCATATTTTATTGTAAGATTTTTTATTGGGTTCGCGCCTATCCCGGGGCCTCAGGTGACTGCCCTAAGGCAGGAATTGTGGGTTTTAATAGCATTAATTGTACTAAAATTTAATTTTAATTCGATCTGGACCGCGGTCTCATTTTCTCTCTATTATTTAGCGGACGATACATTCGGGCTGCTTTATTTATTGCTGCTGTCATTCATTTATTTATTGCATTTTTTTATCAACAGGAAACGCGATCCCTTAAATAAATTTGTATTTATTCCAATATTATTGGTTTTTATAATACATTATTTAATATTTGGAAGTATTGGCTCTCCTTCAGCTCAGGATTATGTCGGATTAAACATAGCCTTTTTACCTATTTCTGTTGTTTCGTTATTCTGGATCGTTTTGTTTGTTATGGCTTCCTGTTTATATATATTATCAAAGAAACTCAACAATATTTTCCTGACATTGTTCCTTTTCGGCGCAGTATGCATACAGCTTGTTTACTTCTATGGCCGTTCACACGAAAACAGCCTGTGTAACATGTCGGGAATTTATACTTTTATAGTATTCCTTACCTTAGATAGAATATCATGTAAAAGCGATTATAAAACAGCTTATGCCGTTTGTATTTTTATTGCAATGACAACAGCTTTATTTAGCGATAGGGTTATAGAAAAGGCAGGCCTTTCAGTATATAAATTAAGCAATAAGATGATCATTGGGAATAATTTCTATAATAATGTACCTGGATGGAACTATTATTCTATTAATAATGAGTTGGATTTTATCAAAATTGACATTAAATATCTTGATAAGAAAAAAGTCCTTGTTGTCAGCCCTATTGACAGTTATATAAATTATTATTTGGATCTGAAACAAACCGGCTATTATTCTCCGTTTGATGCAAATTTATTTCAG
>Ga0209099_1000844_pt1 | contig 34500 bp, 27 predicted proteins | sample AD_JPNHW2_MetaG_FD_184430 | JGI IMG/M metagenome (GOLD analysis project Ga0209099, IMG submission 184430) | Active sludge microbial communities of municipal wastewater-treating anaerobic digesters from Japan - AD_JPNHW2_MetaG (SPAdes) (version 2) | ecosystem: Engineered > Bioreactor > Anaerobic... | reverse complement strand
ACCGGCGCCGGTGGCGAGCTTGTTCTCCCTTAGAACGTGATGAGGATATATCCTGAACTTCAGGTGGTAGTTGTTGCCGGGGGTCTTGGACATCACCCTGTTGGCCGCGATACGGGCGGCCTCCATGGCGGTGTGCCTGATCTGACAGGTCTCCTTGACCTTCATGTTGATGGTGATCGGGAAGTCCCCATTGGTGGTACCCAGATCGAAAGTGTTGATCCTCAGGGCTGGAACTCCACCCATGTATTCCCTGCGGGTGTAGGCCTGTCCCGTGAGCCTCCTGTACATCCTTGCCGGCTTTCTGGCCATATCATATCACCTGTAATCTATCAATGCGACGGGATGGCTACATTCATATTTTCCTATATAAGGCTGATGGATGTGAAGATTAGCCATATCTCGCTGACCAGAGAGAAAAGCTTCTTGCATATGAGGATATCTATCAAAAGATGAACGTTCGCTACGAGGTCATGACCGAGGAGGGATTGGACCTCATCGGTCCGTTATGGTTGGAGCTGCGGCAGATGCACCGGGCCCGGTCGGTCAATTTCAAGAGGGAGCTGGGGTCCATGAGCTTCGAACGGCGCAGGGACCAACTTCTGGAAAAGGCCGCCGGCGGATTGATGCGAGTGGAACTGGCCAGGGACGAGGATGGGCGAGCGATCGGATACTGCGTCTCTAGCATCGGGCCGGACATGACCGGGGAGGTGGACTCCATCTTCGTTACCGTCGCATATCGCCAGATGGGAATCGGTACCGCATTGATGAATTCGGCCCTTCAATGGATGGACGGATTGGGAACCGTTCGCAAAGTGCTCCTGGCCATCGTCGGGAACGAGGAGGTCCACTCCTTCTACGCCCGCTTCGGCTTCCTGCCCAAGAGCACCCTGCTGGAACAGGCCTGGCGACCGGGCGAAATGCGAGATTCGGACAAACCTATTTAACAAGATGGCATTATCGCACCTGAAGGATAGGCCTTTGAGCAGAAAGAAGGTGTCGAACAACCAGGTGCGGGGCATCGCCCGCAAGAGGATGACGATCCTGGTCCGGATGTCGGAGAACGAGGCCCTAGGTGGCGATATGACAAGGGCCAAGAGGTATATGACCATCGCCAGGCGTATCTCCGGACGGAACAAGGTACCCATGCCTGAAGGGGCGATGTATTGCCGGCACTGCTCGACACCTCTCGTTCCGGGACTTAACTGCCGGGTCCGGCTGCGGAACCACCGCATCGGCACCCACTGTCTGGAATGCGATAGTATCAGAAGGACACCGTATCTTATGGAGATCAAGGAGAGAAGGACATGCCGCCAAGAACGATGAAGGACGTTAAGAGGGTCGGACATGGCCTGCGACCCACCGTGCACGTGGGAAAGGAGGGGGTCACCGACACCCTCATCGAGGAGATAGCCCAGCAGGTCAAGAACCGCAAGGTCGTGAAAGTGCGCCTGCTCCCCAGCGTGGAGGAGGACCGCAAGCAGGTCGGAGAGGACCTGGCCGCGCGTTCCAAAACGGTCCTGATAGAGGTCGTGGGCCACACCGTACTGCTATGTGACCGTAAGTATCTGGAAGGCAAGGGAGAGATAGGTTTCTAGGGTGAGCGAAGTGTTGGACGTCAACGTGATCAGGGATGACCCCGAGGCCATTCGGGCCATGCTCAGGAACCGCACCTACAGCGAGGACGTGCTGGATAAGTTCCTGGAACTGGACCAGGGCTGGCGGGCGGCGGTGGAGGAGGGCAACCGACTCAGGAAGCAGAGGAACGAAGCTTCCCTGCGCATAGCCAAGCTCGGCGGCACGGAGAAGGCCGAGGCGGTGGCGGAGATGAAGAAAGTGGCATCGCGCATCAGCGAACTGGAGGCCACGGTCGTCTCTCTGGAGGCCCAGAGGGACGAGGTGATTCTGCTCATCCCGAACGTTCCTCACATCACGGTACCTATCGGCGACAGCTACGAGAAGAACCGGGTGGTCATGGAGTTCGGAAAGGTCACCAAGTTCGACTTCCAGCCCAAGGACCACATCGCACTGGGCGAGGACCTGGACATAATTGACTTCCAACGCGGGGTGAAGGTCGCCGGCAGCGGCTTCTTCGTGCTGAAGGGCGACGGGGCCCGCATGGAGAGGGCATTGATCAACTACATGCTGGACCTTCACCACCAGCAGGGCTACACCGAAGTTTTCCCACCGGTCGTGGTGAACCGGGCCGCGGTCATCGGCACCGGACAGTACCCGAAGATGAAGGACGATATGTACTGGTGCGAGCGAGATGACCTTTGGCTAAACCCAACGGCGGAGGTCCCGGTCACCAATCTGCATCAGGACGACATCTTGACCAGGGAGGACCTGCCCATCAATTACACCGCCTACCTGCCTTCGTTCCGGCGAGAGGCCGGGAGGCACGCCGAGATGAAGGGGATGATCCGGGTGCACGAGTTCAACAAGGTGGAACTGGTCAAGTTCGTTCTGCCCGACGGCTCGTTCCAGGAGCTGGAGACGCTGCTCAACGACGCCCAGGACGTGCTGCGCGGGTTGGAGCTTCCGTTCCGAACGCTCCTGCTGTGCACCGGGGACATGGGCTTCGCTTCCGCGAAGACGTACGATCTGGAGTCGCACGCACCGGGAACCGGCAGTTGGCTGGAGGTCTCCTCATGCAGCTGCTTCACCGACTTCCAGGCTCGCCGGGCTCGTATCAAGTATCGTCCCGAGGCGCACCTGAAGAGCGAGTTCGTGCACACCCTTAACGGGTCCGGCCTGGCGTTGCCGAGGACCATGGTCTCCATAATGGAGAACAACCAGGACCGTGAGGGACGCATACGGATACCCAAGGTCCTCAGGCCCTACATGCAGGGACAGGAACTGATAGAATAGGAAAGGTAAACGGTTTATGGGCCGCTAGGCGGCCTTACTTCTTTCCCTTCTTGGCCGGAGCCTTCTTGGGCTTTTCCTTCACTACCTCTTTGACTTCCTCTTTCTCTTCCTCTTCTTCCGCTCCCTCGTCCGTCTCTTCGTATCCAAGGAAGTCGAAGAGGTCCTCTTCCAGCCCCTTCAAAACCTCAACGGCCTCTTCCTGCTCGCCTTCCTCAAGAAGGTCAATGGCCAGGGTAACCTGGTCTAAAAAGTCTTCCAGGCTGCAGTCGAGCTCCTCGATCAGATCGTTCAGGCTAACCATGTGTATTACCTCATCTTCCAATATCCTTTGCAAATAGATAAGACATCGGGTTCAGGAACTTTGAAACTGGGGGGACCTTCTCTCGGATCGACCGTCCGTTCCATCATGCCGTCACCCCTTGGACGGTGACCTTGCACAGCCAAATGTCCAGCGTCGTTCCGTACGGGGCCTTGAACAGCGGAACGGCGGTAGCCGGCACCCCGGTAATCTTGACCCCGGCCTCCATCGACCATCCCGAGGCTCTCAGACCGAACACCTTGGCGAGCACGCCGAGGTCCACGGCCACCGAGGCCTGGTATCGGACCTCCGTGCTGTATCCGGGCAGGCAGATCATCTTCGGAACGCCGACCGAGCCGAAGGCCGACATGGCAAGCCAGATACCGTTGGTGGAGGGCAGCCCGTCGAGATAGGCCTGGAAGGGATTGCCGAAGGAAAGAGCTAGCGGCCGGGCAGAACCGGCCAGATCATGTAGGGCATCCCGTAAGGTACCGCAACGCCAGATGACCTCCATCCTCATACCCGATTTGGCTATCGATGCTGCCTCGGACACCGCCACTTCCACGAACAGCCCGGCCACCACCTCCTTGTCAAGTATGTTCGAGGTAAGCCTTTCCAGCATTCGCAGAAGGGCGGTCTCGATGGTCGTCGCCAGGGCTTCCATGCTCAGTTCCCCGGAGGAGAGCTGGTAGAGCGATTCGGTGATCGCCGAGAAGTAGATGCGCTCCACGGTATCGAGGTCCAGGAGGGTGAAGAGGTCCCTACCGTTGGACGAGCCTTTCGTCCCGCTCTTGAACTCCCAGCGGTCGGCCGCGTCCTTCGCCCTTTGCCAGGTCCTCTCATCGTTCCAGCAGTCCGTGGAGAAGGGGGCGCTGTCCACCCTCCGTCCGCGCTCGTCCCTGAGCACCAGGCTTTCCTCGAACGGGAACCCCTCCCCTATGTTGTCCAAGGCCTGCTCTGGGAAACGGTACACCATTCGCGCCCGGGGCATCATGACCCCGCCCAATGACCCCAGCCCCTGAACGCCATGCCGGGTCTCGATGGTCCATCCCGTGAGGTCCACCGCCTCCGTGGTGGGATTGTACAGCTCCACCCATTCCCGCCCCGCGTCCTCGCCGGCGGGGTTCAGCTCGTATTCGTTGATCACCACCTGGTCGGTCCGTCCCTCGAGCACCTTGAGGTATACCCCGGCGTTAACCACCCCTTTCAGACCAGGGATCGGAAGCGGGATGTTAGACAATATCTCCCCCACCCCCGGTATGTCGGATAGGGAGAAGGACACCTTCCTGTAGCTGACCGCCTCAGGCATGACCAGTTCCACGCAGGCCCCATCCACCAATCCTCTGACCTCCACCATGTGACGGAACACGTCCATGAACGGATCGACCACCACGGAAACGGTCCAATCAGCGCCCCGAAGCGAGGCGTTGGTGAGCAGGCTAAGGTTACCTTGACCCTTGATCAGTCGGGTAGTAACGTCGATGCGACAATCATTGGCCTTGAAGGCTAACGTGAAGGATGCCGGCACCCCGACCTCTCGGTAATCCAGGTCCTTGGGCTTCAGCTTGACCGTCAGGTCCAAGCCCAGGAAGCTCAAGGTCAGGCTCCTCTCGCCGATGATGCCTAGGAGAAGCTTGGCGGCCTTGGACTCCAGAACGGATGCGCTCGAACGGATGAAATCCTGCAGTTCCTCCACCATGGAACCTAACATCTTGGAGAGCTTGTCAAGGACATCTCCACTCATCTCTACCAGGCTGGTTATGGCCCCCTGGAGCATCCGGTATAGCGTCCGGAGATAAGAGGTCAGGGTCCCCAGACCTTCCTGTAGCGGGCGGAGAAGCGAGTCGATGATGTCTGAGATCTGCTGACCGAGCGTATTGATGTTGATGTAGCTCACACCCATCAGGGCATGCCCGGTCAGTACCGCCACGGAAAGATCGGATCCGAACGCCAGATGTCTCTCCAGCTCCACCGGAAGGACCTGCCCTATTTCCCCGCCGGGAGACAGTGTGAGACAAACCGCTCCAGAGTAGGTCAATTTCCATACCGACTGATAGGATGCGGCCTTGGACCCCAGGATGTCGGTGTCGTGTATCTGCGCGTCTATATCAGGCGACCCGCGATAATTACGGGGATCGGTTATGATTGAGGATAACCATGATCCCTGCGAATTTTCGTCGGGATAGGTTAGCTCGACCCGGAGGGATTCCTGATGCGCACGACCGTCTGGACCAAGGAGCGAAAAGTATGGTGAAGAAGGGATCGAGACGCTCATCTGATTTCCCCGTAGGCGTAATCCATTGGAGATATCGGACAACAATCGGGTAACATCTTCACTGAGCACCACCGAGATACCCGCGTATGGATCCCCGGTCCGGGCGATGACATCGCCCATCCGGGATGACATCGCACCGGAGGAAGAGCCTTGGCTCAGCCCGGCCAGGAAATACCCTTGCAGGAACTGGGCATGTTCGTCGAAGGTCCGCTCCATCGAATCGTAAACGCCCCATGCGTCATCTCCCACGATGAGCTTTTTTAGCTGCTCCAGGTTCTCGTCCCAAGGAACGTCCTGGTGGTTGGAGAGGGCGGACGATAGAAGCTGCTCCGCCACACTGGATACCATGGATTCCAATGCTTGTTGCCTGCCCAGGATGATGTCTCGGTTCTCCATGAACTCGGCCTTGGTAGCCTCTGCCAGAGGGTCGGCGGTCATCACGGTGGACCCTGCTGTGCTCATCGCCGCTCGGACCCAGGTACTCTTCTGATCAAGGGCGATGGTCAGCGAAGCCTTCATCTCGTCTAGGAAGGAAACGCCGTCGCGAGGGTCGAGCTTCAGTTCGCCCTTCGGGAGGAACATGCTTCGAGAGATCTGTTCCGACACTGAGGCTATCTCCCTCCTTATGGCCCCTAGTATCTCCAGCGTGCCCTTCTTGTACTGTTCATGGAATTCACCCCAGCCAGTCCAGGCCAGTACATCGGTCTGGGGGATGTCGAGAGCGACAAGGCCCCCTAAGGCGATGGATGTGACCTCGCTATCATCCCCCACCAATTGGAAAGTCATCTGCTCGATGTCGATCGTTCCTTCCGGCCATCCAGCACCAAAAAAACGGTAGAGCGTGTCAGGTATTCCGGCCTCTTCGAAAGCTTCCTTGAGCCACTTCTTGAAGTGTTCCTCGGCCAGGTCCACATCGAAAGTGCGTTCGATAAGTTCGTTGGCAAAGGAGAACACCTCCTCACTAGACCTCTCGACGAGCTCGAACAGTTTGAGCAGACCTAGGGACTCCATCCACCGCAGGGAAAGGCGCTCGATGGCCGAGTTCAAGGCCTGTGCGAACACCTTGCGCCAATCCAGTTCGTCATAGCCGTAGAGGCCAAGGAACACATCCGCAGGGTCGATGGTGCCGCCTTCCCGCAGGCTCTCGTCGACGAATCGCCAGCAGCCTTCCCCGCCAAGAACGTCCGTGCTAATACCGTAGCAAGGTGTGGCCTGACGGAAATGCACCATTTGCAGAATTATCAGCCCGAGATCGATGGCGTTCGTCAGGTCCCTTTCGGTTATCGTTTCCGCCAGGCCTTTCTCACCGATAACCACGCTCCCCCATCCTTGCACGGCGCGATATGCGGCCAGAGATTCCAGCATGTAGTTCACCATGGAGTCTAGGTCACCGAGGTCGTTGGAAACCGCCCTCTCGAACCCCTTCATCCGGTCGTTTAAAAGGGGCCAGGGAACCTTGCCCTGGTCCTCAATTAAATATTCACGGCTGAGATTGCCGTTGTCCGAGGAGACCTGGACCATGATGGAGCCAGTGAGACCAACATAAGCTGGAACGTACTTATCTGTGAACTTTTCTACCGTGAGGCTTTGATCGAGGGGAAGGAGCATGAAGGAGAGCTTCACTCCGCTGACGTTGGCTTTCACGGTAAACCCAGACCGGGTTACCGGAAAGCTTGAACTGATGCGCCCCTCGAGATCACTATGGAAACGCGAGGTCATGGCGCTCTCGTTGATGGGGTCGCCGCCGCAACTGATCAAAAGAGATCGCCAGGCCAGGTCCTGAACTTGTTCCTTGGCGTCGTCGGAAAGTTCGACCATGCGTTCGACCTCCCCCACCGTCAAACCTACCTCTTGGGAGCCATTGCGGAGGTCCGCGATCAAGGCTGCGGAGAGACTGGAGACGATTATCAGAACGATCGCGATCAGGGAAAAGGGCATCTGTCCCCGGCGGTCCCGGGATAAAGCACGCATCGAGCCTCTATCGGTCATCCCTCCTGACCACGACCTGACGGATAAAAAGGGGGTGAGCTACAATCAGGTTACTTTTTAGAACCTTTGACCATGTGCAGGAAGTTCTCGAGATGCCCCGCGATCAGTGGATTGTCGGAGAACCCGCATAGGTCTAGATCTTCCGTAGCGATCATGGCTATTCTCCCATCCACTATTACGTCGGTGGCGATCAATCCCTTTCTACGGAAAATTTCGTTGGCCGAAGGGACCTTGACCCCCGGCTCGGTGATTATCGTGATCTTCACCCCTCTTCCCTGAGCATCCTTGAAGCGATCGGAAAGATCGGAACGGATGTCCTGCATCTTTGGCGAGGAAATCATGAAGGTCTCTCTGGCGGAATCGAGCATCTCGCCGATCTTCATGAGCACTTTCTTCCTTCCATAGATGGTGAACACCAGTTCGGGGGTCCCCTTCTCGGATAGAAGCCCCTTGATCGAGCTCAACTTGGCGAACATCCCGTTCATCTCGTTCATGGTCCTTTCGCGAAGCTCCTCTATGTCCAAAGGATGATAGATGGCCGGTCGTCCTTCCGTACACTGGGCAAAACCCTTGGTCACCAAGGATTGCAGTGATTTGTAGGCCGAGGTACGTGGTATGACGGCCAGCTCAGCGATGTCCTCGGCCGTAGCATGCGCCCTTAGCAATAACGCGACATAGGCCCTAGATTCGTAATTTGACAGACCTAAATTCCCTAAGGCCGAAGCTATTTGCGCGAATTCCTTTTCAACGTCACTAATATCCAGCCTTAGAACATCTACGATATTCATGTCAAGACATGTAGCAGATGTCGCTACATAAATATTATATTATCGAGCTGAAGTATCAGCCTGGGGTGCAATTTTGATTGCAAAAGAGAGTTCATTACCCAGAGGATTGCCGAAGAAGACGGAGTCGCTCTGTCCTGAGTGCAAGAAGATCATAATCGCTACCATTTCAGAAAAGGACGGAAAGGTGGTCATGGATAAGGAATGCGCGGAACACGGGCATTTCTCTGACGTAGTCTGGTCGGACGTGGACATGTACCTAAAATCCGAGGGCCTGTCCTATGACGGAGTGGGCGTGGAGAATCCCTTCATACCCAAAGCCAAGGTTTGCCCCAACGACTGCGGGCTCTGCGACATGCACCTGAGCCACACCGCATTGGCCAATCTGGACCTGACCAACCGTTGTAATATGAAATGCCCGATATGTTTCGCCAACGCCAATCAATCGGGATATGTTTACGAACCTAGCTACGACGAGGTCGTGAAGATGATGCAGGTGCTGCGTGACAGCAAGCCTGTGCCTTGCCCGGCCATTCAGTTCGCCGGCGGGGAACCGACCATCTACCCGCAGTTCGTGGACGTGATCAAGAAGGCCAAGGAACTGGGGTTCGCCCAGATCCAGGTGGCCACCAACGGCATCATGTTCGCCAACGATTTTGAGTTCCTGAAGGCCTCCACGGAGGCCGGCCTGAACACCATCTACCTGCAGTTCGACGGGATGAACGACGATATCTACATGATATCCCGCGCCAGAAAAATGTTGGACGTGAAGATGAAGGTCATCGAGAACGTTAGAAAGTTGCAGAAGCGCCCCTCGGTGGTTCTCGTTCCCGTGGTGGTCAAGGGGGTCACCGACAGCCAAGTCGGCCCGATATTCAGGTACGCCCTGGAGAACTCCGATGTCATCCGCGGCATCAATTTCCAACCGGTGTCCTTCACGGGAAGGATCAACAAGGAAGAACTGGCAAAGCAGAGGTACACCCTGCCCGACCTGGTCAGGGATTTCGAGGAACAGACCCACGGCGAGATAAAAAAGAGCGACTGGTTCCCAGTGCCTAGCGTGGTACCGCTGTCGACCCTCGCCTCGGCCTTCGTCCGTGAGCCGAAGGTCACTTTCACCACCCACCCCCACTGCGGTATCGCCACCTATCTGTTCATCCAGGACAAGGGACATGTCGTTCCATTGACCTCCTTCGTTGACGTAGAGCCACTGTTCAAGGAACTGTTTGAGCTGTCCAAGAAGGCGGAGAAGGCAAAGTTGCTTTTCCCCAGCAAGGTGAAGGTATACTCACTTCTGAAGAAGTACACGCACGAGGACAAGATGCCTGAGGGACTGGATATGAGCACCTTCCTGAAACTTCTAGGCTCGCTCATGGACGACAAGTCCAAGGAATCCCTGGCGAAGTTCTCCTGGAAGATGATGATGATCGGCGGGATGCATTTCCAGGACCTGTACAACTACGACATCGAAAGGGTCAAGCGCTGCGCCATCCATTACGTGGTGCCCGATGGAAGGATCATACCATTCTGCGCCTACAATGGAGGGCCGACCTACCGGGACCAGGTGGAAAAGAAGTTCTCCGTACCCATCGAGGAGTGGAGACGGACCAGGGGATCGGAGCACACATAAGGAGGTACCAAAATGATCGTGAGCATCGAGAAGTGCATGCATTGCGGCGCCTGCGTGGGTTCCTGCCCCCAGAACGCCATCTACCTGAACGAGATTGTGCTGGAGTTCAATGAGAACTGCAATAAATGCGGCCGCTGCGTGCGCCTGTGCCCCGCCGGCGCCTTGAAGATGGAGGGAAAGGAATGAAGACCGATTACGATGTGATCGTCGTCGGGGGCGGTCCCGCCGGAAGCATGACCGCCAAGCATGCGGCCAAGAAGGGAGCCCGGGTCCTGATGATAGAGAAGCGCCAGGAGATCGGCGCATCCCTGCGTTGCGCCGAAGGGGTCAACAAGAAGGGACTGGCCAAGGCCGGTGTTCCGGTTGACAAGCGCTGGGTATCCGCCGATATCGCCGGAGCTAAGCTGGTCTCACCCGGAGGAAAGGTCTTCCGCATAGATGAGAGCCAGGCCGGAGCCGAGGTCGGATTGGTTCTGGAGAGGCATCTCTTCGACAAGGCCATGGCAGCCGATGCCGCCCGGGCCGGAGCGGAGATATGGCTCAAGACCGCCGCCGTGGACGTCATCAAGGAGGGTGACAAGGTCGTGGGCGTCAAGGCCAGACGCGAGGGCGAGCCGATCACCCTCACCGCCGGATGCGTCGTGGCCGCGGACGGTTTCGAATCACAGGTGGCCCGCTGGGCTGGTATCGATACCTCCCTCAAGACCGGAGACATCACGACCTGCTACCAGTACCGCATGGCCAACCTGAAGACCGAGCCGGACTATTGCGAGTTCATCATCGGTTCCGTAGCCCCGGGAGGATACATCTGGGTGTTCCCCAAGGGAGACGACACGGCCAATGTCGGCATTGGCGTTCTGGCCTCCAAGCTCAAGAAACCCGGGGACGTCAAGATGTACCTGGACAAATGGATCAAGAAAGATCCCAGGCTCAGCTGCGGACAGCCCGTGGAGGCTATCGCCGGGGGTGTATCCGTATCGCCGCCGGTCGAGCAGTCAGTGATGAACGGCCTAATACTGGTCGGGGACTCCGCGCGCATCATCGACCCCATAACCGGAGGCGGCATCGCCAATGGACTACTGGCCGGAAAGTTCGCCGGCGAGGTGCTGGGCGACTGCGTTCAGGCCAACGACTACTCCGAGGCGGCTTTGATGCCCTACGACAAGAAGTGGCGCGACGCCATGGAGAACCGCCTGTGGCGCAACTGGATGGCCAAGGAGAAGTTCCTCACGCTTTCCGATAAGACCCTGGACGGCGTGATCGATACGCTATCCACCGCCAACGTCGACAAGATGTCGGTGCACAACATCCTGATAGCCATCAAGGAGAAGCACCCCGAGCTGGTCAAGGAGTTCGAGGAACTTATCTGAAACCTTTTTCCTTGAAACCCTTTATTCTATTCTAACTCCGGGAACCCCGGTATCTGCGGCGAAAGGCTGGCCGCCCTTGTTCTTGATGATCTCCATTACCTTCTGCGGCTGATCGGTCAAGGCCACCATGCTGCCTCCGCCGCCGGCCCCGGTGAGCTTGGCACCGTAGGAATATGGAAGCACGGATGAGACCATCTTGTCCAGTTCCCGTGTCGAAACCCCGAGTATCGCCAGGAGCTTGTGGTCCTTGGTCATGGTTCGCCCGAGGCCCTCCAGATCGCCTTGGGCCATCTGCTTGACGCCTTCCATGGTCACGTCCCCTATCTCACTCACGATGTCCCGGGCGAAGGTGGTGTGATCAACATACCTCTTCACCTTGGCCACCAGCGGACCGGTAGGTTTCGATTTGCCGGTGAAGCCGATCACCAGGGTCATCTTTGGAACGGGCAGGTCGTGAACGCACCAGCGACGGGTGTCCATTGATATCTCCCAAAGGAAACCGTCCCCGCGCTGCCTCTGGACCAGAATGCCGTTCCCGTGCGCGCAGGTCGAGGTGTCTATCGGACTGGCCCGCCCCTGAACCTCGCACTCCACCTCGAACGCTTCCCTGGCCACCACATCCTCTTTGAGATCCCCTTTCGAGGCGTTCAAGGCGGCCAGGAGGGCCACGGTGACCGCCGCCGATGAGCCCAGGCCGGACCCCGACGGGAAGTCGGAGTCGGTGAGCACCGCGGTCGGAGGGGCTCCGTGCCTGGCTAGGCAGGCCGACACATACGAATAGTTTTGAGGCGTGAGCGGGACCCCGTTCAAGGAGGAGACGGCGGCCGGTCGGATCTTACATCTGAGACGGAGACCTATGGCCACGGATACCGCTGGCTTCCCGAACACCACGGCGTGCTCGCCCAGCAATATCACCTTGGCCGGAGCCGACGCGCCCCAGGTTCGACCGGACATCTGACGACCTTCACAGACCGTACTTGCGGCCCATGGCCTGCATGGCCTGGTCGGGGCTTTTACCGCCCAGCTCCTTCAAGGCCGCGTTCCACCACTCGCCCTCGAACTTGGCCAGGGCGGCCTCGAACATCTCCAGCACGTCCACCTTGCTTTCCTTGTTCACCAGGGTGATCTCGAGATTGTGGTCCAGACCCTGGAACATGTCCTCGGTCATGAAGTCGGGCATGACGTTCACGACCAGGTCCAGCAATGCGTTGGTCACGGAAATGAACAGCCGCTCCCGCTTCTGCGGGGACGGCATGGACTCCTTGGCCATGCTCTCCTCGATGCTGGCGAACCATAGGTCTCTTATGATGTAGGCGCGTGAGGCCCAGTAATTCTCATCCCCGCCCTCCTCGCACCCGCATCCACATCCCCCCTCGTGCTGGATGACGGCATCCATCTTCTCCCGTGCCTCTTCCATTAGCGCGTTCGGCGCAGCCCCGCCCAAGAAGTCCTTGGGGGAGTCCCACCACTGGTCCTCGAAGGCGACGAGGGTCTCCATGAGCTCGCGTTCGTCGTTGAAGTCGTCCCCCTGAGATTCCAGGAACTGGTCCCGGAACAGGGACAGCAGGTCAACCTCATGCTCCTTGTTGATCATGGCGATGGACAGGTAATCGTCAAGGTTCTCCTGGAAGATGGAAGAAAGGTCCTCTGGAAGGTTCATGCCAATGCGCTCCAGAACGGCGTTGGCTGCCGTCAGGAAAAGCACCTCGTCCATATCCTCCTTGGGCACCTGCTCGGCCTTCAGACCGTCCACAATGTCCTGGAGCATGGCGTCCTTGAACATCAAGGCCCGGATAGGGTTCTTTGACAGCACCGGGTTCTCCACCTCTTGTACCCTCTCTGGTTCTGTCGCTTTGACTTTCTTTGACTCCTTAGGTTTATTTTCATTGGTCTTCTTGGCTGCCATGATCGCACCTTCCAGATGACGCCTTGTCACATATACAAGGCATTTATTGGTATGAACGGACAAAGCCCGATGGAGATATAAATCCATGGCGTTGGACCGGACCGATGCCCAGGCCCGGTTTCTTTTAGACTGGAACAGTGCGATCAGATCGGACTATATGATCAGTCGTAACCATTGTTGACCTAAGAATTAATTGGTTAATACATCCAGTATGAAATAATATTGAATAATTATTTATACGAACATTGGGGATTTACTATGAAACTATTTGGAGGTTAAAAAATGGCATTACTAATGGGGTTAATGTTGATATTCGGGGGTTTGATCTTGGCCATGGGTATCCTAACCAGCATCCCCGCTTTGGGCAAGTACCTAGAGAAACTGGCCAAGTGGCTGGGCAGGTTCCAGACTATTATCGGAGTGGTTCTGATAATTTTGGCGATCTGGTGGATGCTCAGCGGAATTGGCCTGACCGAGATCGTCGCCTTGATCGCAGGCCTGGTCCTGGCCATGGGAATTCTCTCGAGCATTCCCGCCCTGGGCAAGAGCCTGGAAAAGGTCGCCAAGTGGCTGGGCAGGTTCCAGACGATCATAGGCGTCATCGCCATCATCGTCGGTATCCTGGCCATACTCTAAACCAATAGGGCCTTCGGGCCCAAATTAATTTTTTCTTATTTTCATATTATTAGATGCCGTATCTACTGGAGATCTGGCACCTCAACACCGTTTGTTTTTAAGAATGACAAAAAACCCTCACTGCTCTATAAACAGCTATGTCTGGAAGGGAGAACATCTTCAGAGAATAGAGAATAGTGCGAGGGACCGGATTCGAACCGGCGAACCTCTGCAGGAACAGATCTTGAGTCTGTCGCCTTTGGTCGGCGTTCCGCACGCCATTGACCGAGCTTGGCTACCCTCGCGTGAGGCCAGATAAAAGAGCCGACCTTAATAAATGTATTCGAGCTCAGGCGGTGGTGATCTCGCCACGGCCATTCCCCACCAGTATGGTGTGCTCGGCCTGGGAGACCATGCCCTGCTTGATCTCGCCCAGAACAGGATAGGTAGAGATGACCCCGTGGCGGTGAAGTGCTCTCAGCGTCGCCCCTGAATTAGGCTGCAGGCGGTCGCACCAACGCTCGCAGAACGGCAGCGTCGTGAACTCCTGCTTGATCATCTGGAACAACTTTTCGGCCTCCGGCTCTTTCAGAGGACGGTCCCTCAAGACCCGGTAAATGTTCCCTGAACGGCCATTCGATACCTGTCCCTGACCGTTGGTGGCGAACGGTTCTATGGCCAGGAGCATATTGCCCGTAAGCTTGGTCAGTGTGCCGTCGTCATAATTGGGAACGGAAAGACCGGCGTGCAGGTTGTACCTCTTCATCTCATGACCGCTGAGGTTCACCACTGGACGGAACCCGGCACCCTTGATGCTCCTCTCGACCACCCCGCCTATGGTGCCCACGGAGACCCCGTCCTGAGCCACCTCCAACGCCTGCTGCAAGGCCCTCTCTGAAGCCTGTATGAGAGTTTGCCAGTTACGGGTGCCTACCTCTACGGTCGTAGCTGTGTCGCCCAGATAACCGTCGACATGCGCCCCCACGTCCAGTTTCACCAGGTCACCGGATCTGAAGACCGCTTCGTCAGCGCTGTTTGGAGTGAAGTGCGCGGCCATATCGTTCAGGGATATGTTTACCGGGAAGGCCAATTTGCCGCCGTGCTCCAGTATGTGCAATTCCATGCTTTCGGCGACGTCCCGAAGCCTTACGCCCTCGGATACGAGCGATCTGCCCAGCTCCCGGGCCTCGGAGGATAGGCGCCCGGCCTTGCGGATGCAATCACGGCCGTGCTCATCTAACAAGTACATCTTCGATCTTCTCTTTAGGAATAGCCCCATAACGGATCACCTCTACTGTCCCATCGATTATCTGGACGATGGTCGAAGGGGTGCCCACTTTGCACGGGCCGCCGTCCACGTAGGTGGCCACGCTCTGACCCAGGTCAGCGATGGCCCCCTCCACGTTCACCGGGTTGGGGTGTGAATGCAAATTAGCGCTCGTGGATACGATCGGCCCGAACTCCTCCAGCATGCGCAGGGCCACCGGATGATCTGGAATTCGTATCCCCACCTCGGGCAGGGAAGCGGTGACTATGTCGGGTAGCACCGGGCGCTTCTTAACCAACAGAGTGAGAGGACCGGGAAGGAAGGCCTTGGCCAGCCGATAGGCGTTCTCATCAAGCTCGGCGATGTGCTCGGCGACGCTGATATCGTTAACGGCGATGGAAAGCGGCATGTCGAACGGCCGCCTCTTGGCCAGGAACACTCTCTTCACCGCCGTCTCATCAAATGGATCGGCCCCCAGACCGTACACGGTCTCGGTGGGGTATACCACCAACCTGCCGAAACGCAGGGTGGACAGTATGTGTTCCAGATCATGCTTGGACAGGCCGATCTCGGTGCCCTTTCCTCCCTTGCTCTTAATAATGTCCATTCAAGATTCTCCCAGATATTTTAACGCCTCTTCCAATATCCCCGTGGCCCCGTTCTGACTTATGTCGCCGTGACCTGGATATAACTCCTGGGGAGCTAGGGATAAAAGCTTTTTGACCGAACCAGCGAGCTGCTCGAAGTTACCGCTCGGCAGGTCCCAGCGACCTACCCCTCCTATGAACACCGTGTCCCCGGGCAAAAGCACCTTTCCCTCCCGGTTGTATAGCGATATCCCTCCCGAGGTGTGTCCAGGCGTATGAACGACCTCGTAGCTCGAGTCCCCGGTGGTCAGGACCTGGCCCTCTCTGAGCTCGGTGACCGCCACAGGCTGACTGTGTACCCCGAACATATAGGACAGGGTCTGGCGAGGGTCTCCCTCTCTTACGGCCGGGGCGTCCAAGGGGTGCATTAAAACCTCGGCTCCCAGCTCCTTTGCCAGTGCTGACGCCCCGCCGCTGTGATCATAATGACGATGCGTCAGCACTATGCGGCGCACTTTGCCTTTTTTAGTGAAGGATGACAACCATTTGAGGATGTCCTGATGATGCATGCCGGTACCGGCATCGACGAGGATGGGGTCCTCACCGGTCAGAAGGTACACGTTGGAATCAAAGTCCATACCAGCGAGACATCTGACAGCCATCAACTTTCGATAAAATATGTTCGTATTTAAACTTTTGAACTACAACATCCAGATTAATTTTCTAATCTTGTCGAACAAGTCAAATATATCCCGAAAGGCCATTGGTAAGCGGTGATGGGATGAACTTGTTGGAGCACGAGGCGAAGGGTCTTTTCAGACGTTACCGGATAGCAACACCTCGGGGATTGTTCTACAAGGACATGAATGGGATCGCTGGCTCCTTGGTGAACATGAAATTTCCCCTGATGGTAAAGGCCCAGACCACCCGGGGAGGCCGCGGGAAAGCGGGTGGCATACGCACCGCTCTGCATGACCAGGAGGCTTTGGAGGCCTGTGAGAGGATACTAGGAATGCACATATCCGGAATGAGGGTGCACGGGGTGCTGCTGGAGGAAATGATCGAAGCCTCTCGGGAAATATACCTGGCCATCACCATCGACCAACGTTCCCGCTGTCCACTCCTGCTCGCGGGATGCGCGGGAGGAATGGACGTGGAGAACATGCCCCCGCACACCATGAGAAGATGGACCTTGGACCCGTTGGAACCTCTTTCGGACGAGGTGCTCGATCAAGCCTCGCATTTTCTATTGCATGGAGACCCGGGGACCAAAGAGGTAAGGTCGACCATTGGGGCCATGTGGAGATTGTTCCGCAACATGGACTGTGAGCTGGTGGAGATCAACCCATTGATGATCACCGATTCTGGGAAGGCCATCGCTGCGGACGCCAAGGTGGCGATCGATGATGATTCTTTGTTTCGACATCCTGAGTTCCGCGACAGGTACGGGCGCGACCTCACCGAACTGGAGAGGCTGGCCAAGGACAAGGGGTTCAACCTGGTGGAGCTGCCAGGCGACATCGGGGTGCTGGCCAACGGTGCCGGCCTGACCATGGCCGCCCTGGACACATTACAGAGATACGGTGGCAGGGGAGGGACCTTCCTGGATCTGGGAGGTACGGACGACCCGGACCGAATATCGGAAGCCCTGGGACTGCTTTCCTATGATATGGCCAGAGGACGGATACGATCTCTATTGGTTTGCATTTTCGGAGGCATAACCAGATGCGACACGGTGGCTGATGCCATGATGCACACCATAACTGACAGGAACGTCAAGGCCAGGACGGTGGTTAGGTTACGTGGAAACAACGAGGACGAGGCGGCCCAGATGCTCCGGCTGGCGAATTTCAACGTGCAGATCGATCTTGACGACGCCTGCCTGCAAGCGGTGAAGGTGCGAACATGACCAGAAACGCCCTTCTGACCAATCACAAGGTGCTGGTCCAGGGGATCACCGGCAAGCAAGGTCAGAACCATACCCTCCAGATGCTAGAATACGGCACCAAGATAGTGGGGGGCGTGACCCCTGGCAAAGGTGGTCGTTCCGTCCATGGCGTTCCAGTGTTCAACGATGTTCAGAAGGCCGTCGAGCGAACGGGAGCGACCGCCAGCGTGGTGTTCGTCCCGGCGGACCACCTTAAACAGGCGGCGGTGGAAGGAATGGAGGCCGGCCTGGAGGCCATGGTAGTGATCACGGAACGGACGCCCCTGCATGATGCTATGCAATTACTTTCCATGGCTAGGAAAAAGGGAGTGACGATACTGGGCCCTAACTGCCCGGGGCTGTGTCTGGTGGGGGAGAGCAAGGTGGGTGTGATGCCTAACCGCATCTTCCGCAAAGGGAACCTGGCCGTAATTTCGCGCAGTGGCACCTTGACCTACGAGGTGGTACAGGCGCTCAGCTCGGCCGGACTGGGTCAGAGCATCGTGCTGGGTTTGGGCGGAGACAGGTTGCTGGGAACCGATATGCGCGAAGCGGTGGAGATGGTTCTGGAAAAGAGACCATCCGGGGTGATCATGATAGGAGAGATAGGAGGCCAGATGGAGGAGGAGGCCTCCCTGGTGATCAAGGAGATGGGGGCAGAGAACGTCTTCGCATACGTAGCGGGAGTGTCTGCGCCGCCAGCTAAACGCATGGGGCACGCCGGGGCGATAGTGTCCGGCCGTACCGGGGGAGCCTGGGACAAGATCAGGGCCCTGGAAGGCTCAGGAGTCGCCGTAGGAAGCTCGCTGGGAGACCTGGTGGACCTAATATCCAAGCGATCTCGCACGTGACCTCTAAGTTTTGCCATCAATATACATAGTATAGGAATGGCAGAAAACCTTATGAAGGGAGAGCGCCTAGTAAGAGAATAGTAGCAATAACGGCAGTAGCCACCTACAACTGGCTGCGATAAGAAACCGTTATATAATGGAACTGTAGTAGCCGGTTCCACTCGCGAAGTAGGCGAGTGTGGAAGCATGAATATGCGGGGAAACTCGTATAGGTAATGCTTAAATATACCCTCAATTATTGGGGGACTCACGCGTTCCAGCCATGTGTTGGAGCGAAGTGAGAAGTGCTCATGCACCCGTAGAGTAACCCTCTTCGGGGAAGCGGAGGAGAATCCTGGGAATTTGGAAGAGGTCCCCGGTGATTCGTTGATACCAATCATACGCAACCTGGACGTTTGTTAAGCCGACAATGCATAGCGGCGTTTGCTACGCCGACTGGGGAATGGCTCGGTTCGGGTGCCGAAGAAGGTCGTGCCAAGCTGCGATAAGCATCGGGTAGGTGCATGGAGCCTATGATCCGATGATGACCTAATGCGACTTCGTAATCTTCGGATTGTTCCGTAAGGAACGGGAACGCGGGGGATCGAAACATCCTAGTACCCGCAGGAAAAGAAATCAATCGAGATACCGTGAGTAAAGGCGATCGAAAACGGTACAGGGCAAACCGAATCCCCATCAGTAATGATGGGGAAATGTGGTGTTATGGGCCCGGTTACATCCTTAAGACAAACCAGAGATCTGCTGGAACGCAGTACCATAGAGGGTGATAGTCCCGTATGGACAAATCGAGAGGATGAGTTCCGGTGTCCCTGAGTAACGTGCGTTGGATATCGCGCGTGAATTTGGGAAACATTCATTTCCAACCCTAAATACACCCCGAGACCGATAGTGCAGTAGTAGCGTGAGTGAAAGCTGAAAAGTACCCTTGACGGGAGGTTCAAAGAGCCTGAAACCAGTCGGCTATAAATTGTATGGGCATGAAAGGGAAACCAGTGTTCATACGTCCGTTTCGAAAAACGGGCCATGGAGTTCTGTTCAATGGCGAGGCTAAGAGGATCATCCTCGGAGCCGAAGGGAAACCAACAAGTCCGCAACCGCAAGGTGAGGGACGAGGTGCGCTCGCCTGGAGTCATTGGAGGGACACCCGAAGCCAGTTGATCTATACCTGGGCAGGTTGAAGCCTTTCGAAAGGAAGGTGGAGGACCGAACCGGTAATGATGTGCAAATCTTTCGGATAACCTGGGTATAGGGATGAAAGGTCAATCAAAGCTGGAAATAGCTGGTTCCTCCTGAAACTAATCGCAGTTAGATCTCGGTGGAGGTCGATCGTGTGGTAGAGCACTGATCGGGAGCTTAGGGGGAGAAATCCCTCGGCTCCCTGTCAAACTCCGAACATGTGGTCACCGTAGAAGCCGGGAGTGAGGGCATCCGGGGTAAGCTTGATGTCCATCAGGGAACGTAACCCAGCCAATAATTAAGGTCCCTAAGTTTCGGTTAAGTGTAATAACAAAGGGAGTCTGTAGTCCAAGACAACTGGGAGGTGAGCTTAGAAGCAGCCATCCTTTAAAGAAAGCGTAACAGCTCACCAGTCGAGATTATAGGCCCCGAAAATGGACGGGGCTAAACCGAGCACCGATATTATTGAGCACCGCAAGGTGATCTGGTAAGGAGGTGACAGGCGTGGGCAGAAGCTAGGCCGTGAGGTCTGGTGGACCGCGTTTGTATATGGATCATGGCAGGAGTAGCAGCAAAGAATGGTGAGAATCCATTCCGCCGTAGGGGCCAGGGTTCCTCGGCAATGTTCGTCAGCCGAGGGTTAGCCGATCCTAAACTATTACTTAATCGGAAATAGTGAAAGGGAAACAGGTTAATATTCCTGTGCCGCGTCAGATTTTGCATCATTCTTGACACATCGGGATAAATGGAATAATCTTGTCTGGTTATTCAAGTGTATAAACTGAGGAAGAACCGTAATGGTGTGAACTCGGTGAAAGCGCGAGCAGGGGGACGAAAGTCCCCTTCCGTCGATTCCTGGTGTCCGTGAAAATTGAGTGATTAATACACCTGACGCGTTCGTACCAAGAACCGACACAGGTGCCCCTAGATGAAAAGTCTAAGGCGTGTCGGCCTAATCGATGCGAGGGAACTCGGCAAATTAGCCCCGTAACTTCGGGATAAGGGGTGCCAGCCGCGAGAGTGGCTGGTCGCAGTGGCAAGGGAACTCCGACTGTTTAATAAAAACACAGATCGCTGCAAGTCCGAAAGGATGTGTATAGCGGTTGAAGCCTGCCCAGTGACGGTATCTGAAACTCGGGTCCAACCGAACGAAGGACCGTTAAACGGCGGGGGTAACTATGACCCTCTTAAGGTAGCGTAATACCTTGTCGCTTAATTGGCGACTTGCATGAAGGCCCAACGAGAGTTCTACTGTCCCCGCATCGAAGCCGGTGAAACTAACAGTACTGGTGCACAGTCCAGTATCTTCCACCTGAAAGCGAAGACCCCATGGAGCTTTACTGCAACCTGTTGTTGTGATATGAATTTTGATGTGTAGGGTAGGCGGGAGACGTTACCCAGGAAATACCGCTAGGTATTCTCCGAGTCAACGATGAAACACCGCCCTTCAGACTTCGTACCACTAACTTCGTCAGAAGGACACCAATAGGTAGGCAGTTTGGGTGGGGCGCCACGCGCTCAAAAAGATAACAAGCGCGCCCAATGGTCAGCTCAGGCAGGTCAGAAATCTGCCGGTGAATGTAAGGGTAAAAGCTGGCTTGACGCGGATCCGGACAACAAGGATCGGCGATACGAAAGTAGGGCCTAGCGAACCAATCAACCTTCTGAATGGGGGTGATTGATGACAGAAAAGTTACCCTGGGGATAATTGAGTTGTCGCCAGCAAGAGTTCATATCGACCTGGCGGCTTGCTACTTCGCTGTCGGCTCTCCCTATCCTGGCGGTGCAGCAGCTGCCAAGGGTGGGGTTGTTCGCCCATTAAAAGGGATCGTGAGCTGGGTTTAGACCGTCGTGAGACAGGTTTGTTGCTTTTTGGTGGAAGTGTATTGATGCCTGACGAGAAGGACCCTTGAGTACGAGAGGAACGGGGGTTCGGTGCCTCTAGTCAATCAGTTGTCCGACAGGGCATGCTGAGCAGCCACGCACTACTGGATAAGAGCTGAAAGCATCTAAGCTCGAAGCCACCTTGAAAAAGAGGCATCTTAGGACGCTCATAATTGATGAGCTTGATAGAATCGGGATGTACGCATCGAGGTTTTTCCGAGATGTTCAGTCCGCGGTTACTAACGTCTTTTGCCGCGAAGCATTGTAGGCTTGCCTTAATGGTAGGCTTTGGCTTAACCGTTAAACAGGTTGCGTTTGTACCTCTTCCAAAGAAATATTTTTTTATTTATTATCAGGTGGAATATTGTTGCGTATGATTTTTCATGAGCTTTAGCTCTGGATCATTCTTTGATCTTTGTAATGATCACATGAAATGAGTGGCCTAGGGGCTGCACTTTGACGATCATCTTAAGACGAGAATCAGAGGAACCATCACCACCGTATATTTAGGTCGATGGGCGGGAGGAGGACCCGGCCGTCAAGCAATCGAATAGCCTTTAGTGACATTCGATCCAGGTTGTAGCGTTATCGATCTACGGTCAATTTTCATCCATATTAGTGTAAATTTTGTTCAAAATATCCAATGGCTGACGAAACTTGGGACAATCTATAACTACGATTTGCTGGATATTCAACAGCCGATGTCATTCAATACTGTGAGGGGTGCGCTTTGAGCGATATACCCCTATACGTCCAGGAGATGCTCAAGAGCCATCCCTGTTACAACGAAAAGGCCCACAAGGAATTCGCAAGGATGCATCTTCCGATCGCCCCTCGATGCAACATACAATGCAACTACTGCAATCGTAAATATGATTGTACCAACGAATCAAGGCCCGGGGTCACCAGCGAAGTACTGTCGCCCGAGGAGGCCGTAAACAAGATCCGGGTGGTCAAGGAGAAGATCCCCCAGCTCAGCGTGATAGGTATCGCCGGACCGGGCGATCCTTTGGCAAATGAGGAGACCTTCACTACCCTGGAGCTGGTGAAGGAAGAGTTCCCGGAGCTCACCCTCTGCCTGAGCACCAATGGCCTCAACCTTCCCAGATCGGTGGAGAGGCTGAAGGCTCTGGGAGTCAAGTTCGTTACCGTCACCATAAACGCTGTGGACCCGGAGGTCGGGTCCAAGATATACGACTTCGCGATCTGGGACGGCAAGTTGCTGCGTGGAAAGGACGCCGCGGAACAGCTGCTCAAGAATCAGCTTGAGGGCATCAAGATGTGCACCGAGGCCGGGATCCTGGTCAAGGCGAACATAGTCATGGTGCCGACGGTGAACGCCGATCACATTCCGGACATTGCAAAGAAGGTCAAGGAGCTGGGCGCATATATCGTGAACATCATTCCGCTCATACCCGTACCAGGCACCAGGTTCGAGCATATGCCTGCGCCTACCCCGGAGCAGCGCAAGATGCTACAGGACCTTTGCGAGGGAGACATACGCCAGATGCGCCATTGCCGTTTCTGCCGGGCCGACGCCATCGGTATGCTGGATAACGATAGGTCCGCTGAGTTCGCGCATATCACCTGCGGAGCCCGGGAAGCACCGCAGGGTGGACCGGTGGGCATTCAGATGGAAGGCACTGCCAAGCACAGAGTGGCGGTGGCCACCTCGGACGGGAAGAACGTAGACCAGCACTTCGGCCAGACCAAAGAGTTCTGGTTGTTCGATGTCGAAGATGGGAAGTTGAAATTGGTGGACAAGGTACGCACCGACCCGTTCCTGGAGGAATCCATGTTCGGACCAAAGCATCACAACAAGATCGAGCGGATGGTGTCCGCGCTGATCGGTTCGGATATCGTGCTCACCTCCGGTTTCGGAGTCAAGGCAGATGCCGAGATCAGGGCCAGGGGCATGCGCCCCTACAAGAAGGACGGACCGCTGGATGAAGCGGTGCTCTGCGCGGTGAGGGACCTTTTCGAGGAGAGGGCCAAGGTCTTTGAGTGATCCGATGAAAGCGTCCAGGTTGCTGGTGGAATGCCTTAAGGCGGAGGGCGTCGAGCGAGTTTTCGGGATCCCTGGCGAGGAGAACATGGATGTCATGGACGACATTCACCAGGCGGGCCTCGAGTTCGTGCTCACCCGACATGAGCAGGCCGCGGCATTCATGGCGGCCACGGTGGGAAGGCTTACCGGCCGACCCGGGGTCTGCCTGAGCACGCTGGGTCCGGGAGCCACGAACCTGGTCAGCGGCGTGGCCGACGCCTATCTCAGCAACTTGCCCATGGTGGCCCTGGTCGCTCAGGCCGGGGCGGCCCGCGTGGACCCTCCGCAGAAGCAGGTACTGGACCTATTGGCCATGTTCCGCCCTTTGACCAAAAGGGCCCTGGACATCGGGGGACCTGATGATATCCCCCAGTCGGTGAGGAAAGCGTTCGATGTCGCCTCGTCGGAAAGGAGCGGCCCGGTGATGCTGCAACTCCCTGAGGACGTTATGAGGAAGGAAGCGACTGGAAACCCATCACCCATCCCTAGGAAAAGGGCGAAGAGAGCAAGAGAGCTGGACATCGCCAACGTTCGAAATATCCTGTCATCGTCCGAACGTCCATTGGTCTTGGCCGGGCACGGAGCGCTGCGTGAGAACGCCGTTTCGGCGCTCATCAAGTTCTGCGAATCCTGGAACCTGCCGGTGGGTTGCACCTGGATGGCCGCTGGTGCGGTCCCCTTCGATCATGAACTGAGCCTGGGCACGGTGGGCATGCGCAACAGCGACCTGGTAAAAGGTTCCTACGAGGAAGCGGACGCGGTCCTACTGGTAGGTTTTGATTCCACCGAGTTCCAACCGCAATATTGGAACCGCGGACGGACCAAGAGGATCGCATACCTCGGCCGGTCCAGACCCATACCTTGTAGGAACATGGTGCTGGAATCCACCGTCCTGGGCAGTTTGACCGATTCCTTGGGACGATTGGCCGCGGACGCCATACCCAGGAAAAGCTGGCATTCCGTACACCGTCAGAAGTTGATCAACGACCTTACCGGAAAGGCCGAAGGCCCCCAGGCCCTAGTGCAGACCATGCGGCGCTGTATGTCCAGGGACGACATCATGGTTAGCGATGTCGGAGCACACCTCATCTGGCTGGCCAAGTATTATCCAGCTTATGGCCCAAACACTTTGTTGCTGCAGAATGGGCTGATACCTATGGGCATCGCCATACCATCGGCCATCGCTGCCAAGATGGTCCATCCTGAAAGACGGGTATGCGCAACGGTGGGAGACGGAGGGTTCATGATGTCCTCGGCAGAGCTGGAGACGGCGAAACGTCTGGGAGTGAACTTCGTCACGGTGATATTCAACGACGGCGGATTGGGCCTGATACGGGAGAAGATGACCCGTAGCCTCGGCCGAAGCTCGAACGTCGAGCTTGGCAATCCTGACATCCCGACCTTCGCCCGCTCGTTCGGAGCGGAAGGATATTCTGTCACCGGAAAGGAGTTCGAAACGGTATTCCGGGATTGTCTGGACCGGGACGCGTTAGCGGTAATTGACGTGCGGGTAGATTACTCGCAAAATCACCACCTCTTCTGAACGAATAAATATTCGCAGCTGCGTTCGAAGAACGGGTATGAAATGACGCTGAAGAAGGCCACCTTTGCCGCAGGATGCTTTTGGGGAGTGGAAGCCAGGTTCATGAAGGTCAAGGGAGTGGCCCAGACCGAGGTCGGCTACATGGGCGGCCACACCGAATCGCCAACCTACCGGGACGTATGCACGGACCGCACCGGGCACGCCGAGGTCGTGCAGCTCACCTATGACGATTCCGTCGTCAGCTACGATGGTTTGCTGGACGTGTTCTGGAGCTCACACGATCCGACCCAGAGGAACCGCCAGGGGCCTGACGTAGGGACCCAATATCGAACGGCCATATTCTATCACGATGAGGAGCAACGTTCGGTAGCCGAACGCTCCAAAGCGACCTTGGACGCCAGCGGCCGTTTTAAAAGGCCGATCGCCACCCTGGTGGAGAGGGCCGGACCGTTCTGGAAGGCGGAGGAATACCATCAGAAGTACCTGCAAAAGAAGGGACTCGATACCTGCCACATCTGACTGGATAATACGGCCTTCCATGCGATGGCATGACAATATTCTTATAACGACCTAGAAATAACGCCAGTTATGACCGGTTCGGAGTTCGACCTCGCCTTCTTCCAGGAGAAGGGTTTCATGCGCAAGCAATGCCCCAAGTGCCAGCGGCACTTCTGGAGCCTGGGCGACTGGCCTACTTGCGGAGAACCGCCTTGCGAGGAGTACACCTTCATAGGTAACTCCCCCATGAACCGTAAGCTCGAGCTGCACGAGATGCGCGAAGCGTATCTGGGCTTCTTCGAGGAGAACGGCCACGGCCGGGTCAAGAGATACCCGATCGTGGCTCGCTGGAGGGACGACGTGTTCTTCACCCAGGCCTCCATCTATGATTTCCAGCCCTGGGTCCTGAACGGGGTCATCGAGCCTCCCTACAACCCATTGACCATATCCCAGACCTGCGTGCGTTTCAACGACATCGACAACGTGGGGAAGACAGGCAGACACTTCACCTTCTTCGAGATGTGCGCCCATCACGCCTTCAACAAGAAGGACGGCAAGTTCATCTATTTCAAGGACCGGACGGTGGAGCTCTGCCACCGCTTCTTCACCGAGCGCCTGGGAACCGACCCGGGCAAGATGCGCTACATCGAGGAGTGGTGGGAGGGCGGCGGCAACGCCGGACCTTGCGTAGAGGTGATCCTGGACGGAGTGGAGGTAGCCACGCTCGTGTTCATGATGTACCGGGACACCCCGGACGGACGGAAACCCATGGACATGACCGTAGTGGACACTGGTTACGGCCTAGAGCGCATGACCTGGGTGTCCCAGGGAGTTTCTTCCGCCTACGAGGCGGTCTTCGGACCGGTGGTCGATTGGCTCAAGGGCCTGGCGAACGTGGAGCCTGACAAGACGGTCCTGACCGAATATTCCAAGGTGGCCGGGGCCACCAACATGAAGACGGCGGCCGATGTTCGCCGCATTCGGGAGACCACCGCCGAGAGGATAGGGATCAGCTACGAAGAGCTGATGAAGACCATATCCCCCCTGGAGGACATATACGTCATCTGCGACCACTCCCGGGCGCTGATGCTTATGCTGAACGACGGCGTGGTGCCCTCGAACGTCAGAGAGGGTTACTTCGCCCGCATGCTGGTTCGCCGGGCCTTGCGCTCCATACGCTCCCTGAACCTGGACATCCGGCTCTCCGAGGCGGTGGGCAGACAGGTGGACCATTTCCAGGACATATTCCCGGAGCTGAAGGAGAACCGCGAGGACATCCTGAACCTGGTCGAGGTGGAGGAGGAGCGGTACTTCGAGACCTTGGGAAGGGGAAAACAACTGGTCGGTCGGCTGGTCAAGGACCTCAAGAAGGGGGAGAAGCTGTCCAACGAGAAGCTCATCGAGCTGTACGATTCCCATGGACTGAACCCGGAGATCGCCCAGGAATTCGCGCCCGGGCAAATTGACGTCCCTGATAACTTCTACATGCAGGTGGCCGCCAGGCACGAGAAGCCCGAGGCGGATGTCGCGGAAGCGAAGGAGCGCCCGGAGAAGATGCCGGAGACGCGAATGCTGTACTACGAAGATCCGGAGCTGGTGGAGTTCGAGGGAACGGTCATCGCCGAGATCGATGGCGGAATCGTTCTTGACCAGAGCGCCTTCTACCCGGAGGGCGGCGGACAGGAATGGGACCTCGGCATACTGGATGGAAAGAGGGTCTGCCGGGTCATCAAGATCAAGACCACCATCGTCCACTTCGTGGAAGGGAAGAACCCTGCGATAGGGGCCCGGGTAAGAGGCGTGATCGACCTTGAGCGTCGCCAGCAGCTGATGCGCCACCACACTGGAGCACATCTGATAAACGGGGTCGCCCGCAACCTGTTCGGCAATCACGTCTGGCAGGCCGGAGCCCACAAGGCGGTTGACCAGGCCCGTCTGGACGTCACCCACTTCGAGAACCTCAGTACCGAGCAGCGCGATACGCTGGAGAGAGAGGTCAATCGGGTGGTGCTGCAAGATCGGCCGATAAGCATCCAGTTCATGCCCCGGGACGAGGCGGAGAAGCTGCACGGCTACCGGCTGTACCAGGGCGGTGCCGTACCGGGGAAGATCATCCGGGTGGTGGAAGTGCAGGGTCTGGACGCCGAGGCCTGCGGAGGACTGCATTGCTCGCACACCGGAATGGTCGGGCCGGTCCGAATAACCCGCACCAAGCGCATCCAGGACGGTATCGTTCGCGTGGAGTACACCGCGGGAATGGCTGCGGTGGCCGGAATGCAATCCGACAAGCGCCTGGTCGAGGAACTGGGCGATTCGCTCAACGTACCAGGCGAGAAGCTGCCCGAGACCGTGACCAAACTGCAGGACGACCTGCGCGAACAGCGTAAGAGCATCGAACACCTCTCGTCGGTCATCAACGACATGAGCGTGAAGGAGCTGGTCTCCGAAGCGCCCAGGGCCGGAGAGGCCCGCGTCGTCGTGCACGAGGCGCTGCCGGGCGAGGACCCCGAGGAGATGTCCAAGCAGCTGGCGTCCATGCCTTGCACCGTGGTCGTGATAGGGGTCCCGGGGGAGAGAGCGAAGTTGCTCGTTGCCTGTTCCTCGGACGTCAAGATGGACTGCCGCAAGGCCCTGAAGGACATCATGGCCTTCATGGGTGGAGGCGGGGGCGGGAAGCCGGACTACGCCCAGGGCGGGGGCGGGGACCCAGCAAGGCTGAGGGACGCCCTGTCCAAAGCCTATGACGTCGTCTCCAAGGAGATCGGCATCTGAAACCCCTCCCCATACCTCTTTTTCGATGCAGAACGGTTATATACAGCCTCAAGCTTGGCATATCCGACAGAATCGATACTGTTGAGGGAGCCCTTCGCAATAGGGGCTTGTTCCCGGACCGGTAGCCCTATCCGGAGATGGGAACTGCAAACCGCGCTCTTCGGTGCGGGGCGTACTTCGCGAGGGCGAGCTTCGATTCGCGATCACCAGCGAGGGATACTCTTGGCTGAAGCGAAAAAGACTACTACACCAGAGGAGAAGGACGACTTCCGGTACATTGTCCGCATAGTGAACACGGACATTGACGGCAACAAGCCCACCGTGGTCGGACTGCAGAGCATTAAAGGCGTTGGAAAGAGGGTTGCCGAGGTCATCGTCCGGAAGGCCGGCGTGGACCGATCGGTCAAGATCGGCTCCCTGGACGAGGCGGCCACCACTGAACTGACCAACCTCATTTCCACCTATGCTGATTACGCGCCCAACTGGGCCATCAACCGGCAGGCGGACTACGAGACCGGCGAGGACCATCATATGGTCGGCGTCGATCTGGACATGGTCCTGAAGGACGACATCAACCGCCTGAAGATGATCAGATGCTACCGCGGGGTGCGCCACGATACCGGACACAAGGTCCGCGGTCAGCGCACCAGGTCCAACGGCAGGAAGGGTCTGACCCTGGGCGTTTCCAAGACCCGGAACCAGCCCGCCGCTAAGAAGGAGGCCTGAACATGGGTGATCCAAAGTTCCCGAGAAGGAGCTACGACACTCCCTCCCACCCCTGGCAGGGCGAGCGCATAAAGGAGGAGGCCATACTCGTTAAGCAGTACGGCCTGAAGAACAAGAAGGAGCTGTGGAAGGCCAAGACCATCCTGCGGAACCTGCGCAAGCAGTCCCGTGATCTCCAGGCTCGCCTGAGGATCGGGGAGCAACAGGCCAAGATGGAGACCGAGAACCTGCTGCGCAAGTGCGCCAGGATCGGACTGTTGCCCATGGAAGGCACCAGGCTGGACGACGTACTGGGACTTTCGGACCTGGCACTGCTCGACCGCCGCCTGCAGACCGTGGTGTTCAACCGGGGACTGGCCTCGACCGTCGGTCAGGCCAGGCAGTTCATCGTTCACGGGCATGTGTGCATCGACGACCAGAAGGTCACCATACCCGGTTACATCGTCACCCGTGAGGATGAGGACAAGATCATTATCAACCCGAGGTCGCCCATCGCCAACGAGCTGCACCCGCTGAAGCAGGTCCAAGAGACCGCTTCCGACCGGGCCCGCCGCGTGGAGGCTGAGGACGCCAAGAAGGACCTGGGCAAGAAGAAGTTCGTCAAGCATGTGCCCAAGGAGATCGAGGCCGCTGTCCAGGACGTCGAGGATGTCCCGAACGAGCTGCCGACCGAGGAGGTGAACTGATGGGCAAGTGGGGAATAGCGAACGTTTTCGCCAGTTACAACAACATCATAATCACTTTGACCGACGTCACCGGTGCCGAGACCATAACCAAGTGCACCGGCGGAATGGTGGTCAAGGCGGCCAAGGACGAGTCCTCGCCTTACGCGGCCATGAGGGCCGCGGAGAAGGTGGCCGAGATAGCCAAGGAAAAGGGGATCGATGGCATTCACGTCAAGGTGCGCGCACCAGGCGGCAACCGCTCCACTTCACCTGGCCCGGGAGCTCAGGCGGCCATCAGGGCCCTGGCCCGCGCTGGTCTGAGGATCGGACGCATCGAGGATGTTACCCCTGTTCCGCATGACGGCACCAAGAAGAAGGGCGGTCGCCGCGGCAGAAGGGTCTAAAGAGGCGCTTTATGCACATAAAGATGCTAGAGGAGATGGAGACCAGGGCCAAGTTCCTGGTCACCGATGCCAGTCCAGAGAAGGTCAACGCGCTGCGAAGGGCGTTGATGATGGACGTCCCCAAGTTGGCGATCGACGACGTGGAGTTCCACCTCGGTTCGTCGGTGGACGCCGATGGCAATGAGTACGAGAGCATCAGTCCGGTGTTCGACGAGATCGTCGCGCACAGGCTTGGCCTGGTACCCATACCCACCGACCTGGACCTGTTCGGATTCCGCGACCAGTGCTCCTGCGGTGGCGAGGGCTGCCCGAACTGCACCATCTACTACTCCCTGGAGAAGAGGGGGCCGTGCGAGGTGTATTCCGGTGACCTTAGCTGCCTGGGCGACTCCAAGTTCCAGGTCAAGGACCAGCTGATCCCCATCGTGCGATTGGGCGAGCGCCAGGGAATACTGGCCTACGCCATAGCTGAGCTGGGGACCGGCCGCAAGCACGCCAAATGGCAGCCGACCCATGGTGTGGGATACAAGTACTTCCCGACCGTGACCATCGACCAGTCCAAGTGCGACAACGGCGGCACCTGCATCAAGGTCTGCCCCAAGGCGGTCATGAACTTCAAGGACAAGAAGGTGCAGGTGTTGGACAACGACGCCTGCGTCCTCTGCGAGGAGTGCGTGAAGGTCTGCCGGACCGGAGCCATCAAGGTAAAGTGGTCCGACAACAAGTTCCTCTTCGAGTTCGAGACCGATGGGTCCCTGAGCGCGAGGGTGGCACTGTCCAAGGCCCTGGAGTCGTTGGAGAAGGGCTTCGACGAGTTCAGAGAGAAGGTCGCTTCCCTGGAAGGCTGAAACGGCGGTTACCCCGCCATCTTCCCATTTTCTTATATTTTAGAAATCATCCAGGCAAATCGTTCTTTTACCTTCCGACCCGCTCGGCCCTTCCTCGACCGGATCGTCGGCATCTGGGTCGCTGTGAAGTTCCAGCGACTGTTCCTCTCCCCCTTCATCGTAGGAGTCCAAGGGCGTCGATGATATCTCCTCTCCGAATATCGAGGTGATCGACTTCTCTATCAACCGTATCCGCTGCTGGGTGTACTCCGAGACGCCGTAATCGCGCCCGATCCTGCTGGTAACTTCCAGATACTTCTTCACGCTAGCCTCGTACACCGTCAGGTTCAGCTTGTTGCCGCAGTAGCAGTGCCCGCTGAGCGGTACCCGTCGGTAACTTTCCGCGCACTTGGTGCAGCGGAACTTCTGTCCAGAGAAGCTCTTCAGGTTACCGATGAGGTCCGGCAGGAAGTGCTTGGTGATGACCCGGTGCACCACGTCCCCCTCGTCCACCGCCCTGATGCGCTTGGCCAGCTCCAGCTGGGCGGTCATCTTGTCCATCATGGTCTCCAGGGTCTTGTACGCGGATTCGTCCGGCCCTTCGGCGATGTCGTAGGTATCGTGAGTGAAGCCGAACCCCTCGTACTGTAACAGCGATTTGATGCGGTCGGCCACCAGGTCCATCTTGGACTGGATGTCCTTGGGGTGGCGGTAATCCACGCATGCCCGGTAGAACTCCAATGGATATTCCCAATGCACGTCGATGTTCTGCGCTTCCTTGTCCACCTCGTTAGGGTCCAGACGTAACGCTAGCACCAGAGGGGCGTCCATCAGACCGCCGCGACTGTCCGGGAGGTAAGAACGGGAGAAGTTGAGAAGACCGTCCAGCAGTAGCACCACGCTATCCTCGTCCCCGTCGGCGTTGCGCCTCTTGGCAGCGTGAAAGAACGGGTGGCCGAAACACACGCTGGCCTTGGTGAAACCTATGATCCGGCAGAGGATCCCGCCCGAAGTGTGAGGGGCCAGTCCGATGGCCAGATGGCCGATTATGTCCTCCTTGCTCCGGGCGTTGTAATGACGGGGCAGTTCGTAGAACCTTTCCAACAGGTCGTCGATGAAGTCGGCCACTCGGACCATGAAGTCCCCGCAGGAATTGGAGGGAACGATGTCCTGGACCTTTAGCTCACACAACTGCTCGGGATCCGTCAGCGGCTGATCGTATATGTCGTGGTCATAGCCGAGCTCTAAGGCCTTCTGTACGCTCAGACCGATCTCTCGAGGGCGGAAATGGGTCAAGGGGACGTCCGTGAGGTCAAAGCGTATCGTCCCGTCCTTGTTGACGTATATCTCGTGCTTGCGCCGCAGGATGCCCTTCTCCAAGGGCTCGGGGCACATGTCCTTGGACTTTAGCTCCTTCTCCCCCTTGAGCTTGGGCAGGATGGACCTTTCCCCCAAGGCCTTGCGCGCTTTCTCGAGCTCCTCGGCGAGGTTCACCGGAACGTCCTTGGAATCCCCCACCGGCAGGGTGTGCCCTCCGCAGGGACAGCGGTAGTATACCCGATGCTCCCCGCACAGCTGGCATTTCCTGACCCCCAGCTTCACGGTGATATTGCCCTTGCCAGCCGCCTTCTCCATAAGGCGCTGCGGCCCCCCGTGCATTCCTATCGGGAAGATGGTGTGCGAGGGGGCTTTCGCTGAACGGTCCTTGGCCTTCTCCGGCCGGGCCATGCGCGAACCTATCCTGGTCACGGCGCGGGGATTGACCTTGACTCCCGTGCATCTGGACACCGCCTCCATGACCGTCGCCCCTTCCAGGGGAACCCGGTCCTCGACCCTTCCCTCACCTAGAAGTCCCAGACCGGCCAGGAGCGGCTCGGAGTACCTCTCGATGATTACGTCCCCATCGACCACCTGGTGCAGGGCGCCCAGGGTCTCCAAGGTACGCTTGGACCCCGGTTCCAATGGAACGCGCAGGGAACCGCCAGCGAACTTGCCTTGGGACAGTATGGAGACCCTCAGCCCCTGTAAGGCCTCTAGCGACAGGTCGTACCAGAAGAGGTTGTACTTGGGATGAAGCGGAACGTTGTAACGCTTGGACATATCCAGAGCGGTGGCGAAGTCCTGGGGGTCCTCCCAGCCATCTGGAAGCTGCCAGTCGTTGGCGGCGTATAGCTCGGCGCGATGCCATTCCAGGTCGTAGTCCCCGGGGACCAGCACGTGGTTGTTCTCCACGAACTCCCCGAACGGGAATAGGATCTCGCCGACGTCGACTATCTCCTTCATTCGCTCCTTGACGGCCTTGAACTCCGCTACGGTGTTGGTCTGCACCAGGTCGCCATTGTCCAGGAGCAATATCGGTCCCTCCAGACGGTCACAGGGCGTCACCGCCCCGGCCTTTCCCGGACGTTCGATCTTGATCTGCGTGCCTATCGCTAAAAAGTCATCCAGGGCGAACATCGTCGCCGGGCTCAGGGCAATGGCCGCCAGCCCGGTGGTCCTGGCCCTCCCGTAGCGAAGGCGCAGTCCGCCCGGCCGGGAAGGATGTCCGATGACCGGTCGTCCGGCCACGATGTCCTTGAGGTACTTGTAGTCGGGGACCACCTTGACCTCCTTCTGCTCCGTGGCCGCCCCCTTCTTCAGCTTCAAGTATTCGCTTATGAAGTCCCATCCTTCCAGGCCCAGCTTCTTGACGTGCTTCTCTATCTTGGGCGCCTTGAGGCACAGACCTTCGGCTATGACCAGGCACACCCCTCCGCGAACGGCATTGGTCTTGATCCGCGGAAGATTGCGGTATCCGGATATCTCAGCGTCCTCGGTCTTCTCCCCGTCCACGCACACCGGGCAGTTCCGGTAGATGATCTCGATCTCCTGGTTGCTGGGGGTGAACTGAAGATGCTGGATCTGCTTGTAGAGAGGTATCTCCTCCTTCAGCCTCTCCACCTCTCCGACGGTGGGCTTGTAGGTTCCGATACCGAACTCCCGGCGCACCACGTCCGCGATGAGCACGCTCATGGCCTGAGCGGTCCCTCCCGCCGCTCGTATCGGACCGTTGAAGAACACCGAGATGTACTCCGTACCGTCCGGATTGGCATTGATCTTGACCCCGGCGATGCCGACGATGGGAGCCACGAGTATCCCTTCGGTGAGAACCGAGAGACCGACCCGGACCGCCCGGTCCATGGCCATCTCCCTTCCCTCGTTGGCGGCGACGGCCTCCATGGCCAGCTCCTTGGCGATGAACAGAGAAAGTTCCTCACGGCTCTCGATGCGCTTGGCCAGCTCCCTTATACGTTCCGCCACCCCTTCCACGTGCCAGTCGGCCAGTTGCTTCTCCACCCGGGCCGCCAGGTCCTCGGCCTGCGGTATCTCCACCATCGTGCTGGGGTCCAGCCCTTTGGCCCGGGCCTCGGTGGCCAGAGCGTAGCAGCGCTCGTTCTCCTGGAAAAGACCGGAGAAGTATCGGCGCATCGATTCGCTACAGGCCAGTTCTTGCAAGGGCACCCCATCCGCACTAAGGGGAGAGAAAATTAATAAGTTTGCTTAGAACGCGGGTTCGACCGTTTCCAGATGCTTCACCGACTCGCGCAGGG
>Ga0209099_1000839_pt1 | contig 34542 bp, 29 predicted proteins | sample AD_JPNHW2_MetaG_FD_184430 | JGI IMG/M metagenome (GOLD analysis project Ga0209099, IMG submission 184430) | Active sludge microbial communities of municipal wastewater-treating anaerobic digesters from Japan - AD_JPNHW2_MetaG (SPAdes) (version 2) | ecosystem: Engineered > Bioreactor > Anaerobic... | reverse complement strand
GAGAGGAAGGAGGCGGAGACCCGCTTGAGGCGCTCCCTGGAGGAGAAGGATCTGCTTCTGAAGGAGATTCACCACAGGGTGAAGAACAACCTTCAGGTCATCGTCAGCCTCTTGAGCCTCCAGGCCGGACAGGTCAAAGACCCCGCCTTGAAGAGCTCCTTCAACGAGACGAGGAACCGAGTCTTCTCCATGGCCTTAGTCCATGAGACCCTCTACCGCTCCAAAGACCTGGGGAAGATCGATCTCGGTCTCTACCTGAGGGAGTTCACCAAGAGAATTTTTACGACCTATGGAACCAGGAACGCGGAGGTTCACATCGAAGGGGAGGGAGTCTACCTGAACATCGATACCGCCATCCCCTGTAGCCTCATCGTCAACGAGCTCATGACAAACTCCATCCGGTACGCCTTCCCGGAGAAGGAGCAGGGAAACCTCTTCCTGAAGTTTAGGGCAGGGGAGGAGGTGGACCTGATCGTTGGGGATGACGGAGTTGGCCTTCCCGAAGGCTTCAACTGGAGGGAATCCTCCTCTCTGGGGCTTCAGCTGGTTGTCAGCCTTGTGAAGCAGATCGACGGGACCATCGAGAAGGAAGAGGGGAAGGGAACGGTTTTCCATATCCGCTTTCCTTTGAACTGAGGGGAAGAGCGGCCAAATGAAGGAAATGAGGATATACCGTGAGAGCGGGAGGAGGGGTCTCTTTGAAAGGGTAGCGAGAAAGGCCTTTCCCTGCCTTCTCCTTCTTCTCCTGCTCCCCCTTTCGGGAGAGGAGGTTCATCGCTTCTTCAGGGTGATCACCAACCGGGACGGTCTCTCCCAGAACACGGTCAAGGCCTTGTTCCAAGACCGGCAAGGCTTTCTCTGGATCGGGACCAAGGAGGGGTTCAACCGGTTCGATGGACGCTCCTTCCAGGTCTTCCGTCAGGGCTTTTCCTCGATTTCCCTTGAAAACGGCTATGTTCAGGCCTTTCAGGAAGACAGGAAGGATCGCCTCTGGGTCGGGACGAAGGGGGGTGGCCTGAACATCTACGACCCCAACAAGGGAACCATCGAGAGGGTCGCCTCCAAGGTTCCCCTGGGACCGGAAGGGAAGAACATCAACTTCCTCTACTCGGACAGGGAGAAGACCCTCTGGATCGGAACGGAGAGGGGACTCTTCTCCTACGGAAGGGAGGGGCTCTTCAGGAAGAGAAGGCTCTTCGAAGGGCCCGGCGTCGAGGTGCTCTCTCTGGTTGAAGATTCTCAGGGAGTGTTCTGGGTGGCCCTGCAGGGGGGCCGTCTCTGCCGGTGGTCCAAGAGAGAGGAGAAGATCGTTTCCCAAGAGACCCTTCCCCTCTCTTCGGGGGATGGGATCAACACCCTGCTCCTCGATTCTCGACGCCGACTCTGGATCGGAACAAGCCGAGGGCTTTTTCTCCGGAAGGGCGATTCTCCGGCCCATCCCCTTCCCCATGTTGCCGCCGACCCCTTTCGGTTTTGCGTCTCCTCCCTGCAAGAGGATAAGGGGGGGAAGATTTGGGTCGCGACGATCGGCGCGGGTCTCTACAGGCTGGACCCAGAGAGCCTGGCCTTCACCCGATTCAAGAGGGTGAAGGGGGAGACCGGGAGCCTCTCTCTCGACACCTTGACGGTGCTCCTGCTGGACCGCTCCGAAAACCTCTGGGTGGGAACCGACGGAGCGGGCTTGAACCTCAAGTCCCCTCACCGGGGGGCGTTCCTCCACTACGGGGAGGGACAGCCTCCGCCGCTGAGGATCGACATCCTCTCCGTCAGGGCTCTCCTCTACGACCGGGAGAGGACTCTCTGGGTCTCCGGTTACGACGGGCTTGAGAGGTACAGGGAGGGAGTGAGGGTTTACCGCTCCGACAAACCCTTCTACTCCCTTCTTCAGCAGAGGGAGCCTCCTTACACGCTCTGGCTGGGAAGCGAGGGCCAAGGGCTCTACACGCTGAGGCTTGGGGAGGAGAGGCCGCGGCCCTTCCGGCCACGAAAGGGGTCTCTCCCGGGAGCCCTGGTCTACTCCCTTCTCCAGAGCCGGGACGGCTTCCTCTGGATCGGCACCAACCAGGGTCTCAGCCGCCTCCACCTCCCCACCGGGGAGGTGAAGGCGGTTCCCCTTCCCCGGGGTGAGGAGAGCGCGGTGAACGTCCTTCTTGAGCTGGAGGAGGAGCTTCTGGTGGGTACTGACAACGGGGTGATGCGGCTGAACCCGAAGAGCCTGCTCTGGAAGCGCACTTTGTCCGGAGGTCCTGGAGGGCTCCTGAACGCGCGGATCCTCTCTCTTTTCAAAGATTCTCGGGGCCGAGTGTGGGTGGGGACGAACGGTGGGGGAGTCGCCCTCTTCGACTTGAAGAGCGGGAGCGTTCGAAACTACACCGAAGAGGACGGGCTCAACAACAACGTTGTCAACGCCGTTCAGGAGGGAAGTCCCGGGGAACTCTGGCTCGCGACCAACCGCGGCCTCGATCGGTTTGAAACCGAGAGCGGGAGGGTCCGCGTCTACGACGAAAACGATGGAACCGGGGGGAGCGAATACAACCAGGGAGCCTTCTGTCGTTCCCCGGAGGGGGACCTTCTCTTCGGGGGCATTCATGGCTACACAAGGCTCCATCTAGGGGAGTTGAGGGAGAGCCCTCGGCCTCCGGAGGTGGTGGCGACGGAGGTGAAACTTCAAAACAAGACCATTCCCGGAGCCTTGCTCAAGAGAGGGGTGAGCTTCTCCTCCTCAGAGAAGATCGTCTCCTTCGGTTTCGCCGTCCTGGACTACTTCTCCCCCGGGAAAGACAAGACCCTCTTCCGGCTGGAGGGTTTCGACAGGGAGTGGCGACGGGCCGACCCCCTTCAGAGCTCGGTGGTCTACACGAACCTCGCTCCCGGAAAGTACAGCTTTCGAGTCATCGCCGCGAACAGGGACGGCATTTGGAACCGTTGGGGCGTGACCCTGCCGGTTCGGGTCCGCCCGACCCTTCTTCAAGCACTCTGGTTTCGACTTCTTGCCGGAGGAGGGCTCCTTCTGCTCCTACTAGGCTTCGTCGGTCTCCACTTCTACAGGAGCAGGCGAAGGGAGGAGCGGCTGGAGAGGGAGGTCAACGAGAGAACCGCGGAGGTCAAGGGAGCTCTGGCGGAGCGGGAGAAGCTGATCGAGGAGTTACGACGGCTCCTGAAGAACGTCAAGGAACTCAACGGCCTCCTCCCGATCTGTTGCAACTGCAAGAAGATCAGGGACGATAAAGGGTACTGGCACCAAGTGGAGAACTATATCGAGAAGCACTCCCGAGCGGAATTCACCCACGGCCTTTGTCCTGAGTGTCGGGAAACGCTCTACCCTAAGCGTAAGAAAAAAGAGGAGCCGGAGTCTTAAAGGAGAGAGCTCCTTTACCCCTCCAATGTCGAGGTACAGTGGGGGCAACGCCGTGCCTTCAGGGGAATCGTGGAAAGGCAGAAGGGGCAGCTCTTTTCCGTGGTCACCGGAGGCGGCAGGACCGGCTCCTCCGGCTTCCTGAGACGGTTGATCACCTTGAGAATCAGGAAGAGGGCGAAGGCGACGATGAGGAAAGAGATGACCCTGTTGAGGAAGAGGCCGTAGGAAAAGGTGACGGCCCCCGCTTTCTGGGCCTCCGCCAGCGTAGAGAAGGGTCCCTCCACGGTGCCTTTCTTGAGGATCAGGAAAAGGTTGGAGAAGTCAGTCTTCCCTAAGAGGAGCCCCAGGGGGGGCATGAGGATATCTGTGACCAGAGAGTTGACGATGGCTCCGAAGGCGCTTCCGACGACGACACCCACGGCCATGTCCAAGGCGTTTCCCTTCACGGCGAACTCTTTAAACTCTTTCAGCATTCTTCCTCCTTTCTTCTCTTCCGTTTCCGCTACTTGAGCCGGTCTCTTTCCCGACGATGCCTGTGGAAGAGTCCCCGGTCAACCCCAGGAGACAGGGTACTATTTTGCCGGAAAGGAGGGGACGTGACAAGGGAAACGAAGAAGCGGAGACTCCTCAAGAGGAGGGGAGGTTTTGTCTCCCCTCCTCTTGGTGGGAGATTAACGTTCCAGGATCTCCACACGTCCCGTCGCGGTGGAGAGGGAAATCTTCACGGAAGAGCCTCCCCGTCGAACGCTCTTCTTCTCATACTCCTCTCCCCACTCCGTGAAGGTCTCCTGTTTCTCGAAGGAGAAGGGGGCGGCAATGCGGCCTTCGCGTTTCCGCGCGGTCATCTCGAAGATCCCGTTCATCGGGTTGCCCTTGAAGTTGAGGGAGGCGTCTCCACTGGCCGAAGCCACGGAGAGATCTGCGGAAGGGCTCTTGTTCAGAGAGACCTTCATGTCCCCCGAAGCGGTTCTGAAGGAGGAGGGTCCCGTTACGGTGACGTCGACGTCTCCGTCGCCGCTGGCCAGGGAGAAATGGAGGCTCCCCTGCGCGTCCTCGGCGGAGAGGTCGCCTGAGGCGAGGGAGGCGCGGGTCTCCCCTTTGGTCTTGTTTAGGGTGATGTCCCCGGAGGCCGTGTTCAGGGAGAGGGAACCCTGAACGTTCTTGAGGGTCAAGTCGCCGGAGGCGGAACGGAGGGAGAAAGAGCCTTCACAACGGCTGATGAGGATATCTCCAGAGGCGGTCTTCCCCTTGAACTCCCCCTTCAGATCCTCGCCGGTGATGTCTCCGGAGAGGGAGGAGGCGTTCACCGTAGCCCCTTCGGGAAGGGTGATCGTCCAGAGAATGTTTCCAGAGGAGTGGTCCCTGACCCAGCGTTCCTGAAGGGTCAGAGCCGTTCCCTCTTCGGAGACGACCGTCTCGACCGCTCCCGCGGGGGAGAGCTCGGCGACGACCAGAACGGTGATGGAATCGGTGGTTCCTCTTTTGAAAAGACAATCCCCGCTGATCGTCTTAATGTTCACCGTTCTCTTGTTGGGGAAGCTCTTCTCCAGGAGAACCTCTCTGCCCTGCGCCGCAACGGTGAGGGTGAGAAGGGAGAGGCACAGGCCGAACAAAAATGTTTTTCGTTTCATCTTTCCTCCTTGAAATTCAGGGGGCCCGTTGCCCCCTTCTCCCAGAGTTTAGGGAAAAAGAGGGGGGCTGTCGCCCGGAATCGGGAAATCCGAACCTTTCGGAGTGTTCGGATTCACGATTCCGGACCCTTCGATGGCTCCTTTCCGGGGAGAGAGCGACGCCAGAGAGAGGGTGTGGTCCCGTACCTCTTCTTAAAACCGGTGTTGAAGACCGACTTGGAGTTAAAACCGCACTCCAGAAGGATCTCCAGGACCGTCTCATCCCGGTTCTTCTGCAACCGTTCGCAGGCCTCCTGGAAACGGTACCCGTTGAGGTAGTCGTTGAACCCCTTGCCGAGGTGGTCGTTGAGAAAGCGGGAGAGAAGGTGGGGGGAGAGGGAGAGCCTCTCCGCCAACCTGGGCAGGGAGAGCAGGGGATCACGGTAGAGGCGGTCCCTCTCCATGGCCTTGCTCAGAAGAGAGGCGATGCGGGTGCTCTCTTCCGAGGGGAGGAGCGGCCTCGAAGGGCTCTTCCGCCTTCGTCGAAGGAATGCCCACGTCAACGTTCCCCCTCCGATCAACAGGAGGGAGAGGAGGAGGGGGAGGAAGGAGAGGTCTCGGGCCACACGGAACTTTCCCTCCCAAGGGGAAAGGAGTTCCGGAGCCGTCACCGTGAGGGTGTAGCGCCCCGGGGGAAGGGGGGGCAGGGAGAGGGTTCCCGCCTTCGCGGTCAAGGTCTTCTCCAGGGGCCCCTTGAGGGAGATCTTCAGAAGGTGCTCCCCTCTTTGCTCCTCACCAGGAAGGAAGAGGCGGAGGACGGGACGGCGGCACCGTTCCGAAAGCCTGCCCTCGGAGCCTAGGTCTTCACAGAGGGGACCCTCTACCCAGAGTCCGGAAAGGGGAGGGGGCTCACCGTCGAAGGAGTTGAGAAGGACTCCCCTCCGGGAGGAGGCGTAGATCCTCCCATCTGGTAGGGTTGAGACCAGGGGGTAAGCGGGAGAGGAGGGGGGCCTTGCCTCCGGGGTGTCCAGGAGGCGGCGGAGTTCCAGAGTGCCGGTCGTTGAAAGCTCCTGCTCCGGGGTACGGGAGAGGCGGAGAATGCCCCTGGAGGTTCCCGCCCAGAGGCGTCCTCCTCTGTCTCGAACCAGCCAGAGGATGCTCTCCCCGTCCAGGGCCCCTCTGTCGAAGAAGAAACGGTTGCCGAGAAAGAGGCCGATCCCGTTGTTGCGGGAACCGAGCAGGAGGCCTCTCCCAGGGGTCGGAAGGAGGGAGAGGAGGGGCGGCGAGGGGTGGAGGAGAGGTGCCTTGGAGGGCTTTAACTCGAGCAGCCCCTTGTCCGTCGCCGCCCAGAGGGTGCCCTCCCTTCCCAGGAGGAGCTCCCGGACCCCAGAGGCGGGGACCCTTTGCAGAACCTCTCCCTCCTGGAGGAGCAAGAGAGAACGGTCTGTTCCGGCCCAGAGGCGCTCTCCTTCACCCTTGACAAGACAGAGCAGGGGGCCCTCCTTCAGGGCGAAACGTCTTTCGACCCCTCCCCGAGGGGAGAGGAGGTAGAGGGTTCCTTCCCTGGAGCCGACCCAAAGCCGGCCCTCAGCGGAAGAGGTCAAGGAGAGGGGCGTCTCTTTGAGGGAAGCCGTAAGCCTCCGTCCTCCCTGAAGGCCCAGGAGGCTGTCGTTGGAAAGAATGGCCCAGAGAGCGCCTCCGGGGAGAAGGGTCAGAGCCTTCGTCTCCTCCTCGGGAAAGGCCTTAACCGGGGACCAGGCTTTGGGGCTTAAACGGAGAAGGCCTCCGGCGACGGATCCGGCCCAGAGAGTCTTGGTCTGAGAGACCCAGAGGAGGGAGTTGATCCAATCGTCGGGGATCCCCTGGGCGACCCCCAGGGGGGTCCACTCCCTTCCCTCCCTCTTGAGAAGGCCCTCTCCCTCCGAGGCTCCCCAGAGAAGACCCTCCTGGTCCTCCACTAAGGCCCGGAGAGGGGGACCATAAGGGGGGAGGAGGCGGCCTCCCTCTTCCAGAACGAGCCCCCCCTCCCCTCCGATCGCCAAGGAGCCGTCCCTTCTGATCAGAAGGGAGCGTACGAGACCCGGAAAGAGAGAGGTTACCACCCGCCGGGAGCCTTTGAGGAGGGAGACAACCTCTCCGTTCCCTCCCGCGAGAATCACTCCCTTAGGATCTTCCAGGAGGGAGGTCACCGGCGGGCGGGGGCCGTCGGAGCGGAGAGCGAACAGGGATTTACCGGCGGCCTTCACATAGAGGCCTCTCTCCGTTCCCGCCCAGAGGTTCCCCCCGCGGTCGACGAGAAGGGAGTAGACCGAGAGCTCCTTGAGCCCTTCCGGTGGTGGGTCGAATCGACCGCTTCGGCTATGGAGTAGCCTTGGGCCTCCGCCTTCGAAGCCGACCCAGAGGTCGCCGCTGGAAAGGGGGAGGAGGGAGAGGACCCTCCTTTTCGTATCCCCCTCTTCGAGAGGGAAGAAGCGGCTTCCGTCGAACCTGAGGAGTCCTTCCGGAGTTCCGAGCCAAAGCCAACCATCAGAGGATCTGGCGATAGCGGTGACCGTCGGTGTCGGCAACCCTTCCCAGAGGCTCCATTGCCTCAAGAGAAGGTCCTGGGCCTCAAGGGGAAGAGAGAGAAGAAGAAGGGAGAAGAGCCCTTTTCTGACCCAAGAGAGCATGCTTTGCCTCCATGGAAGAGAAGACGAAAGGGGGCAGAGGTTTGTTCCCCGGAACCTTTCTTTCCCTTCAGGGGAGTACCTTCGGGCTTTCCGGAGTTGTCTTCTTGTCATCCCGGAGAAAGGTGAGTAGAATGAAGGGATCCGGAAGATTGTTCCCTCCGGATTTTAATGGAGGCCGACTATGGGCAAGAAGCTCCTTCTCCTTTTCCTCATCCTCGCTTCCTTTCTTCCCCTTTCGGGGGAGAAGAAGAGAGGCCTCTGGACAGATCCGGACTCCATCGATCCCCTTAAGATCGGAGTCTCCTCCTTCTTGAGCGTCGACCTGGGAGAGTACTTCGACAAGGCCTACAAGGCTATGGGGAAGAAGGAGTACTACCAGGCCGCTCAACTCTACCTCTTCATCCTTCACCATCGACCCGACGACGGAGAGGCTCTCTACAACCTTGCCTGCGCCTATGCGGGGCTCGGGGAGCCCAAACTGGCGGTTCCTTTCCTGGAAAGGGCCTTCGAGACGGGGCGCTTCTCTCTTGCGCAGATTCGCAGGGACAGCGATCTTCAACCCTTGACCGGGGAGAGGAGCTTCGACGAAGCCTTGAAGCGGATGGAGGAAGAGGAGGCGGGGCGGGGGAAGTGGTTCTACTTCGCGGCACCCCGGGTGGCGAGATGCCGCATCCACATCCCCAAAGGGTTCGATGCCCGCAAGAGTTACCCCCTCTTGGTCGGTCTGCACGGGTATGGGGGCAACGCCGACGAGTTCGGCGGAATCTGGAAGTTCCTGCAGGGGAGGGAGCTCATCTACGTCGCCTTGGAGGCCCCCTATCCCTTTCCTCCCAGCGGAAGAGTGAGGGGAAGCCACTACTCCTGGTCTTTCCCGGATCAGAATCCGGACCTGGGAAAGCTGGCGGACCCCCTGATCGCCGACACCGTAGAGGCCGTTGTCCGCCAGATCTCCCAGAGGTACTCCCTGAAGGGGGTCTACCTTTTCGGTTTCTCCCAAGGGGCCGTCTACGCGTACTACTGCCTCTCTCAGACCCCGGAACTCTACCAAGGGGTGATCGCCTTCGGGGGGCATCTGCCCCTGAAGGGGGCGACCTCCCCCTTCCGTGAGGAGGAACTGGCAAGGGCCAAGGGGGTCAAGGTCTTCATCGCCCACGGAAGGCAGGATCCGGTGGCGGACTTCCAAGAGGCCGTCCTGGCCAGAGACGACCTCAAGAGGCTCGGCTTCGATGTCACCTTTTCCGAGTTTCCAGGGGGCCACTCCATCCCCCCCTCGGTTCTCTCGAAGGCCCTCCTTTGGATGGAGGGGCTCTGATGGCCGCCGACATCGGAAGAATCGTCTCCGAGCTCATCTCTTTTCGCAGCCTCCTGGGTAAGAGGGTTCTCTCGGTGGGTGCAGGGGGAGGGCAGTTTGTCGGCCTCTACAGGGAAGCGCGGGAGGTCGTCGCTCTGGACAACCTCCCTTCCGCTCTGGATGCCTTGCGGGAGAGGGTGAGGTCGGAGGGGCTTGAGAACAGGGTGACTCCGCTCCTGGGGGATCTTCTCCTCCTTCCGGAGGGGGAAAATTACGACCTTCTCCTCTTCGAGTTCAGCCTCCACGAGATGGGAGACCCCGAAGAGGCGCTGAAAAAGGCCTGTGCTATCGCCTCAGAAGTCCTTGTGGCCGACCACGACCCCTCTTCCCCTTGGGCCTCTCTGGTCGGAGAGGGGGAGAAGGTCGCCCGTGCCTGGCGGGGCGTGAGGAACCGTGGCGCTCTCCTGGAGGTCGCCCATGGTGGGGAGCAGATCTTTTCCTCGAAGGAGGAGCTCCTGAGAAGGGTCGCCCCTCTGGGGCCGGAGGTTCAAGGTAACGCCAGGGCCTGGGCGGAGAGGGAGGGGCTCAGAATCCCTATGGTCTACAGGTTCGCCCTTCTCAAAGGGCTTTCAGGTTCCTGACCCTGATCATCTGGGCGGCGATGCTGACGGCGATCTCTTCGGGGGTCTGGCTTCCGATGGGAACTCCCGCGGGGGAGACGATCCTCGCCAACTCCTCCCGGGAGAAACCCTCCTTCGCCAGGCGCTCCTTAATGGTCCCGCCCTTCTCGGGGCTGGCGACCAGGGCCAGGTAGGCGAAGGGCCTTCTCAGAAGGCTCCTCAAGGCGACCTCGTCCCAGAGGTGTTGGGAGGTCATGACGACGACGTAGCTCTCCTCTCCTTGGGGGACCCTCTCCCCTACCGTGGTGAAGGGGTTCTCCTCGTGCCGTTCATCGAAGAGGGCGACCGAGAAACCGAGGCCGGGGAGGATCTTCGCCAACGCCACGGCCAGGTGACCTCCGCCGATGAGGGAGGCCCGCCATCGGCTTCCCAAGGGGGAGAGAAAGCTCCACCCCTTGGGAAGCCTTTCAAAGAGGGGTTCCCGGCGGAGGGTAGCCGACCAGGAGAGGGTGGTAGGGGTGATGGCGAGAGTGCCGGAACCCCCTTGCCTTAAGGCGCCGACGATCCGTTCAACCTCTTCGAGAAAGGCCGGGGGAACGGGGAGGAAGAGAAGGGTCATCTCCCCTCCGCAGAGGGTTCCGGACTCCTCTTCCTTGAGGAGGAAACGGAGAGGGGGGGGAGGGGGATCCCCCTCCAGAACCCTTCTCGCCCTTTCCAAGGCCAGAAGCTCGGTCTGGCCGCCTCCGATGGTCCCGGCCGATTCTTCCGGTGTGACGGCCATGAGGAACCCCGCCCTTCCGGGAGAACTTCCCGAGCTCTCTGCCACTACCACTAACAAAGCCCTTCCCCCTTTCAGAAGGGTTCTTTGGAGAAGAGCCCAGGGTTCAACCATGGATTCCCCCCAGAAGACGGGCCATGACGGCGTAGTAGAGGGCCATGATCCCGGAGAAGGTCGCCGACCCGAGGAATCTGTGCGAGAGGGGAAGCTTGTTCTGGACAACGTAGTTTCCCACCGCCGAAAGGGGAAGGGAGATGAGGAAGGAGGAGAGGGAGGCGGCAAGAAGGCCTGAGGCCAGGAGTGCTTGGCCCGAGAAGAGGCGGAGGAAGAAGAGGTGTCTGGCGATCCAGAGGGGGTTGAAGTAGAGAAGGGCCAGGAGGAGCTTCCTCAAGGGGCGCTCTTCGGAGAGGCCGGAGATGATGGAGAAGGCCAGAGGAACCTCCCACGCGTAGAGGGAAGCGCCCACGAGGGAGAGCCCCAGGAAGCGACCCCACGTGAAAGAACCTGTCAGCAAGGCCCCCAAGGCGTCCCCGACGGGGTAGAGGATCGCCCCGGCGACGACCCGGCGCTTTTGGAGGATCAAGGCTTGCCTTCCTCCCTTTGGACGAGGAGGTTCAGGAGCCTTTCGTTGGTCAAGGGGGCGATCCCTTGGAAGGGTTGCGGCCTTCCCCAGGCGTTGATCGCCTTCCAAAGGGCTTGGTAGCCGGCGATTCCGTAGAGGAAGGGGGGTTCGCCGGTCGCCTTCGACCCCAGGAGCCCCCGGACGCCTCCCTCCTCCTCTTCGAGAAAGCGGACATCCACCACCCCTGGGCAAGAGGAGAAATCTGGAACCTTGTAGGTGGTGAGGGTGTCGGTGATCATCTTCCCCTGAGGGGTCACCCTGCTCTCTTCGAGGGTGAGCCACCCGAGACCCTGGAGGAAGGCCCCCTCAATCTGGCCGCGGTCCACCTCGGGTGCCGGTGTGCTCCCCACGTCGTGAACGACTTGGAATCTGTCGGTGCGAAAGGTTCCCCGAAGGGTGTCCAGGGTAACTTCGACCAAGGCCGTTCCAGAGACGTAGTAAGAGAAAGGCTCCCCCCGCTCTCTCTTACCGTCGAACCAGATGGCGGGGGTGGCGTAATGGACGAGGGCCGAGAGGTGAACCCGCTTTTGGTAGGCTTCCTTGACGACTCTCTCCCAGCTCCAGGTGGTCTTCTTCCCACCCCTTTCCAAGAGGCCCCTTCGGAAGAGAAGCTCCTCGGGAGAGGCGCCCAGAAGCTCCGCGGCGACGGCGAGGAGCCTTTCCTTCAGGAGGAGGGCGGCTCTTCGGGCGGCTTCGCCGTTCAGGTCCGCGCCGGTGCTGGCGGCGGTGGGGGAGGAGTTGGCGATGCGGGATGTGTCAGTGCTCTCCATACGGATTCGGGAGGGAGGGATTCCCAAGGTTTCCGCGACGGCCCTGGAGATCTTCACGGAGACTCCCTGGCCCATCTCTACGGCACCGGTGCTCACGGAGACGCTCCCGTCCGTGTAGACGTTGACCAGGGCGGAGGCCTGGTTGAGGGGGGTGTAGGTGAAGGCGATGCCGAAGTGGATCGGCATGAGGGCCGCCCCCTTCCGGCTCCAGGAAGCGGAGCGGTTGTACTCTTCGATCCTGGCCTCTGTCTCTTCCCAGCGGAAGAGGGCCTTCGCCTTCTTCCAACTGGCGGGGAGAGTCTCTTTCCCGAGGGTCTTCCCGTAGGGAAGGGTGTCCCCCTCCCTCAGAAGGTTGCGCTCCTTCAGCTCCTCCAGGGGAACCTTCATGGTCTCGGCGGCCTGGAAGAGGGCCGACTCTATCGCGAAAAAGGCTTGGGGGGCGCCGAAGCCTCTGAAGGCCGTTCTGGGCACATGGTCCGTCCGGCAACTGAGACCCGTGGCCCGCCCGTTGGGAACCCTGTAGGCTCCGGTGGCGTGGAGCAGGGTTCGGCTCAAGATAGAGAGGGAGAGGTCCATGGCGGCCCCTCCGTCCTGGTGAAAGAGGACCCGATAGGAGAGGATCCGCCCCTCTCGGTCGAGGCCGAGGGAGTAGTCCGTGGAGTAGGGATGGCGTTTCCCCGTGAAGGCCATGTCCTCCCTCCTGTTCAGGCTCAGGCGGAGAGGGCGGTTCAGGAGCCTGGCGCCGAGCGCGGCCAAAGCGGCCCAGGAGTTTGCGTTGGTCTCTTTCCCCCCGAAACCGCCACCCAGACGGAAGGCCTCTACGGTGACCAGGTGCATGGGGAGGCCGAGGATCCGGGCGACCGTCTTCTGGGTGCCCCCAGGGGACTGGGTGGATGAGAAGACCTTGACCCCTCCGTAGGGGAGAGGGAGGGCCAGGGCGCTCTGGGTTTCCATGTAGAGGTGTTCTTGATCACCCGAGTCGGCTCGTCCCTGAATCTTCCAGAAGGAGTCTTCCCAGGCCTTGTCAGGTTCACCCCAAGAGAGAACCTCGGGAGGGGCGTGGAGGCGTCCTTTGAGCGCGGCCTCCCGGGGATCGAACACGGGTCTCTCCCCAAGGGCCTCGACAACGATGAGGGGGAGGGCCCGGCGGGCGATCTCTTCGCTCTCGGCGACCACAAGGGCCAAGGGGTGACCGGGGTGGAGGATTCTTCGCTCCGCCAAGAACGGTTCGTCCGGAGCGAGGTCGTTCACCTGGTTCTCGCCGGGGATATCCTTGGCCGTAAAAACGGCCTTGACCCCCTCTAGGGCGAGGGCGGCAGAGGGGTCGATGCTCAGTAACTCCCCGCAGGGGACGGGAGGGGGTAAGACGGCTCCGAAGAGGGTCCCTTCGGGAAGGGGGAAGTCGACGACATAGAGGGGCTCCCCTTTCAGGGCCGCCAGGGAGAACTTTTTATCCACCTTTCTCCTCCAGTACAAGGTTCTCAAGGAGGGGGGCCTGCTCGGGAGCAAGTCTCAAGAGAACGCCGGCGACCAGCCTTCCTAAGAGATGGGTCTTGTAGAGCGCGGAACCACGAACGTCGTCAATAGGGGTGACCTCTCCCTTCGCCGTCTCCCCGGCCTCCCGGATGAGCCCAGGAGAGAGGGGCGAGGAGAGGAGGAGGGCTGAGGTCTTCGAGAGGAGAAGGGGTACCGGGGCCACTCCTCCGGCGGCAAGACGGGCCTCCTCCAGGTGTCCCTCTTTGAGAAGGAGGAGGGCCGAGAGGTTCACCGAGGCGATATCCAACCGTTCCCGTCGGGAGACCTTCTCGAAGAACAACCGGCTTCCCTCGGTAGGGAGGGGGATCAAGATTCTCTCCACAAGCTCTCCCGGAAGGAGGTCAACCTTTCGGTAGGCTAAGAAGAACCTCTCCAGGGGGAGGGTCCGTCGGCTGTTCCCCTTCACCAACCGGAGAGAGGAGCCCAGGGAGAGAAGGATCAGGGAGAGGTCTCCGATCGGGGAGGCGTTGACGAGATTCCCCGCCAGAGTTGCTCTGGCGCGTATGGGAGGAGAGGCCACGGAGAGAAGGGCGGTGGAGAGCTCGGGGAAGTGATCGGCCACCAGGGGAGAGAGACGGAACTCCTCCAGGTTCACTCCGCCCCCCAGGGAGAGAAACTCGCCGCTTCTTCGAATCCCTTGAAGGGAGGGCTTGCGGGAGAGGAAGAGGGGGGAGGAAAGAGTCTCCCTCTGAACGAGAAGGTCTGTCGCCCCGCCGACGGGGAGAGCCCCCCGGCGATGGGAGGGAGGGGGAGGGTCGGGAAGGGCTTGGGCGAGGGAGGGGACCCAAGGGGGCAGAACCTTTCGGGCCACGAGCCACTCCATCCTGGCGAGGAGGCCACGGCGGCCGGACTCTTCGAATTCCCCCTTCTCCCAGAGGGAACAGAGGGCTTCGATACCTCTGCCGAGGGAGGCGTAGCCTGTGCAACGGCAGAGGTTGCCTCCCAGAGCCTCCCTGGCGAGGGAGGAATCCAGGCGGGGGGAGTTGAGAAGGAAACCGGTGAGGGCGACGACGAATCCCGGTGAGCAGAAGCCGCACTGGACCACACCCGCCTCTTCCAGAGCCTTCTGGACCGGCGTGGTTCCCTCCGCCGAGAGGCCCTCGATGGTGAGGATGTGGCTCCCGTCGATCTCTCCGGCCGGGAGCAGGCAACTGTTAACGCTTCTGTAGAGGGTTTGCGCCCCCTCCCGTCGTCCCCAGAGGATCATGCAGGCCCCGCAGTCCCCCTCGCGGCAACCCTCCTTGGTCCCTACCAGGGAGAGGTCCCTTCTGAGAAGGTCGACGACCCTTTGGGAAGGGGAGAGGGAGAGAGAGACTCTCCTCTGGTTGACCCAGAAGGTTGAGATTCCCATCTTCGCAGGGGCTCCGATCAAGGGATCAGACCGGAACGGCGAAAGTTTCTCACCGTGTGCTTGACGGTGAAGTGGAGGTCAGGAATGGGCTTGGCCAAGGGGAACCAGCCGACGGCGCTGAACTTCCAGTTGGGGCTGGGCCAGTTCTCCGGTTTCTCTTTCACTCGAGAGAGATAGGTCCTGTACTCCCAGACGAAGGGGATCTGAATGAGGGTAACCTTGGTCTCGTCGGTGGCGAAGTAGCGTTCATCCAGGAGGAACTCCGTATTGGGGGCGCCGAACTCGGAACAGGTCTCCCGGAGGGCGCACTCCCAGTAACTCTCCCGATCCTTCCGGATTCCCCCGGGGATGCTCCAGACTCCAGAGGGTTTCGGGGTCCTCTTTCCAAGAAGGATCTCTCCACCCTGGGGGGTAGGGTAGAAGAAGAGGAACCCCGCGCCCTCATACTTTTTCACCTTCATCTCACCTCCTCTCGGAACGGAAAGACCGCTCCCATAATACTGTAATCCCGAGAGGGGGGGGTTGTCAAAGGGGGGGGAAAAAGAGGGCGGAGGTCCCGGCGGCTCCGCCCTCGCCCAATTCAAAGGTCCGCGTTCGCGGCTTCGGTCAAACCGAGGAAGAGAAGCCGAGAGACGTCTTCCATGATCTCCGGCGTCAACTCCTGCCAGGTGTCCCGAGGATCGTGGTAGTAGATAGGTTTGACGGTGTCGGTTGCTCCCACGCCGATGGTCGGGAAGCCCGCCCGGGAGAAGACGGCGCCGTCGCTCCGGGGTCTGCCGTAGGAGGGACGGTTCTGGGAGGCGCGCCAAGGCCTGTGGATGTACCGGTCGTTCGCCTTTCTGAAGATCTCCTCAATCTTAGGATAGGAGAGTCCCCCCCAGAGGGAGAGCCCCGTTCCGTTTCCGACCATGTCCAAGTTCATGAAGATCTTGGTCTTTTGGAGAGGGAAGAGGGGGTGCTGGGTGTAGTAGGTACTGCCCAGAAGGCCGCTCTCCTCCCCGCCGAAGAAGAGGAAAAGGAGCGACCGCTTGCGGGGGAGGGGAGAAGTTCCGAGGGCCTGGGCGGCGCCGAGGATGTCCACGCACCCCGAGGCGTTGTCCAAGGCGCCGGGGAAGAGGGTTCCAATGGTTCCCAGATGGTCCAGATGACCGCCGAGGATGAGGACTTCCCCCTTCAACTCAGGATCGCTTCCCTCCAGGAGTCCGACAACGTTGCACCCTTTCCCCTCGGGATGGCGTGTCGTGGAGGCGGTGATCCTCGCCTTGAGGGAGGTGGAGAAGGACCGAGGCTTGAGGGTCTTGACGATCTCCTCCTTGAGCACCTGGATGTCTTTCCCTGTAGGGAGAAGGAGTTGGCGGGCCAGTTCGTGTGTGGTGTGGGCGTAGACGAAGCCCGGCTGGTAGAGGGTGTTGGGGTTTCCTACCTTGTCCAGGACGAGCAAGCCGGCGGCCCCATGGCGGAGGGCGTTTTCCAGCTTGTGGCGGGTCCCGTTGTAGGGGGCCCAGGCGGCGCCTGGGGGATCGTTCTTTTCGTAGGGGCTTCCGGATTCCACAAGGACGATCTTCCCCTTCGCCGTGATGCCACGGTAATCGTCGTATTTCAGCTCCGGAGCGGTTATGCCGAAGCCGACGTAGACAACCTCCCCTTCGACCTTTCCAGAGGCCGAGTTGGAGCCGGGGAAGTACTCATCGGGGAAGAGGAGCGGCCTCTCTTTGAGGGCTCCGGAGCCGTCCTTTACGAGAAAGACGACGGAACCGGCGGAGTCCACGGAGGTGTAGGGGGCCGGGAACTCCTGAAAATAGGTCCCGCCTTCGCCGCCGGGGCGGATACCCCACTCCTTCAGCCGATCCGCAACCCACTGGGCGGTCAGGCGGTACTCGGGGGTTCCGGTAAGCCTTCCTCCGAACTCGGGGGAGGTGAGCTTCTGGGCGTATCCCAGAAGGGTGTTGCTGGAAATGTTGTGAAACCCTTTCAGAAGCTCTTGCTCTCGGTCATCGGCTCCGAGAGAGGAGAAGGAGAAGAGAAGGGAGAGAGAAAGAATCAGGGCGAACCGTTTCATGAAGACCTCCTCTGCGGTAGAGAAGGATTATACGCAGAGGCGAGAGATAATCCTCTCAGGAGAGGGAAGAAATTCTCCAATAGTTGGAGAAGGAGAGGTCGAGACGAAAGCTCTTCTTGAAGAAGAGAAATCCCCCCGAGCCCTCCACGACCATGCGGCGGGGGTGCCAGACCCCCCGGGGCGCGGTTTCGTAGAAGGTCGTACTCTTCATGGAGCGCACCTTCTTGGGAAGGGGGGAGAGGGAGCTCTCCGTTTTCAAGGGAGCCCCGGTCTTCTCATCCAGCCAGGCCATACCCAGGGAGCGGAAGGGCCGTGCCTTTCCGTCCTTGAGGGACCTCCCCTCCTGGATGAAGCGGAAGAGGCGGCAACTCTTTCCCTCCAGAGTCTCCGAACGTCCGGTCTCTTGAACGAAGACCTTCGCCTCTGGGTTGAAGGGGGAATCCTGGAAGGGGAAGAGGCGGCTTCCCTCCCTTTTTTCCTCGGATTTTCTGAGCGCCTCCGTCCTGTCCCGGCCGTTTTGAAGGATCTTGAGAATCTCCCAGCGGTAGCCCTTGGGAGAGCCAGAAAAGGTCCGGATCCAAACCTCCCCCTCTCGGCGGGTCCGGCGGTCTCCCACCCGGAGAGAGCTTTTCTGAACGACGATTCCGGGGATTCGATTCCGGTTTTTCAAGAAGAAGGCCTGAGCCTTTTTCCAAAGCTCGGGAACCTGTCCCCCTCCGTTGGGTAGAGAAAGGAGGGGAAGGGAGAGGAAAAGAAGGAAAAGAAGAGGGCGGAGGCTCTTGACCACGGTATCTCCAAAAAATTATCTCCCCTATTATGACATAAAGATGAGACCCGGAGGAAGGACGAAGAGAGGCCTTTTTCTTCTTTACCCGAAAGAGCCTTTGATGGCTCCGCTACGGAGCGCCTTCCCCTTTACAGAATCGGGAATAGGCCGTAAAATAGAGAGGTTACCCAATTCAAAGGGAGGATTTAATGAAAAAAGCGCTTATTCTTTTTGTTGCCTGCACACTCTTTCTCGGAGGCCTTTCCCTCTTTGCCGCCGATAAAGACCAGAAGATTTCCAAAGACGCCGAAAAGATCATGAAGGAAGCTGATAAGGCCTTCAAAGCCAAGGAGTTCGACAAGGCCCTGGAACTCTTTAAACAGGTTACCACCATGGAGCCTAACTACGCTTCCGCATGGTACGATGTCGCCGTGGTCTGTCAGAACCAGGGAAAGCTCGCCGAGGCTGCGGAGAGCGCCGAGAAGGCTTTTCAGCTTAAGCCCGACAACCCGAAGTTCAAAGAGATCCTCGTGAAAGACCTCGACTACCTTGGGAAGAAGGCCTTTCAGGACAAGGAAGCCGAGAAGGCCTACGGGTACATGAAACGGCTCCTGGCCGTGCCCGGCATGGAAACCGAAAACCCCGGCTTCTACCTCTCCGCTCTCTACATCGCCGGAGTCTCCGCCGTTCAGCTTGAGAAGGCCCCTGAGGCGGTTGAAATCTTCAAGACCTTCCTCGGCGTGAGCAAGGATCCCCAGTTCAACGCGCTGGCGGAGTTCTTTGTCGGCCACAGCCTCTTCCTGGAGCTCGAGAAAGAGGTGAAGCCCATGAAGGATGAGATCCAGAAGATGGGAGACGAGAGAAACGCCAAGGCCGCCGACCCCACCATCAAGCAGGCCCAGAAGGACACGCTTCTTGCGGATTACGACAAGAAGATCTCTGGCGTGAAGGCCAAGATGGGCGAGACCGCCAAAGCCAAAGGGGAGATCGTCACCTACCTCGAGAAGTCCCTCTCCGTGAAGGCTGACAACGAAGACGCCTTCGTGGACCTTGGGAACTACTACTACTACGCCAACGACCTGGACAAGTCGATCGAGACCTACAACAAGCTCATCGCCGCCTTCCCCCAGTCCGGGAACCTCTCCTCTTACAAGAGCTTCGTCGATTCTTTGACGAAAGAAAAGAGCGGGAAGTAATCTGAGAGACGAAAGAAAGGGAACGAAAGTTTAAACTTGCCCCGGATCGAGGAGTAGGCTCCCCGATCCGGGGTTCCGCATTCCAAGAGAAGCGAGACAGACAACATAACGATCAAGAGCCCCTCGAGTCAGGAGGGGTGGGAGGAAAAGATGAAGAAAAAAGCACTCCTGTTTTCCCTTACGGTTCTCCTTATGGCAGGGGTCATCTTCGCCCAGGAAGGCAGGGGCGGAGGACGCCTCATGGGTGAAGTCGTCGACGAGAGCGGGAAGGCTCTGGAAGGGGCGAAGATCAAACTCGCCTACGTTGAATACAAGTACAAGGCCGAAACGGTCTCCAACGATAAGGGTCAGTGGGGTTTCATCGGTATCGGGAAAGGAACCGTTATCGTCACGGCGGAGAAAGAGGGTTTCGTGATGGGGCAGATTCAGCTGGGGGTCAGCGGCGCCAACAAGAACCCTACACAGAAGATTGTTCTTCAGAAGCCCCAAAGCGCCGCCGCCGATCCGGCGAGCGCGTTTTTCGTGAAGGGATCCGACCTCTACGATCAAGGAAAGTACGAAGAGGCCAAGGAGGCTTTCACCCAGTTTTTAGCGGAGAACCCCACCGCATCGAGGGTGAGGGTGAACATCGGCAACTGTCTCCTGAACCTCGGGAAGTACGACGAGGCGATCGCCGAGTTTGAGAAACTGGCCGCCGAGCTGGAGGCCAAACCGGTCGACCCCGAGACGACGACTCTGAAGGCGCAGGTGTACGCAAGCATCGCGGATACCTACATGCGCCAGGATAAGTTTGAACAGGCCATGGAGTTCTTCAAGAAGGCCTTGGCGTGTAACCCCGGTGACCCGGCCATCCCTTTCAACATCGGCGAGATTATGCTCAACGCCGGCAACGGGACCGAAGCCGTCAAGTACTACAACATTGCCATTCAGATTAAGCCCCAATGGGCCAAGGCGTACATGAAGTTGGGATATGCCTACTTGAACCAAGGCGATACGACCTCTGCGGTGACAAACCTCAAGAAGTTTTTAGAGTTGGCTCCCGAGGACCCCGAGGCCGGCGCCGTTCAGGGCGTTATCAAGAGTCTGACGAAGAAATAAAGAAGCGGTTTATCACTTCCGCAGGAGATAAACCTAAGCGAGGCTCCCGAAGGGTTTCCCTTCGGGAGCCTTTTTTTGTCCTCCCCTCCGAAGCGTCTCCCAGGCCTCTACAATGCCGTCGGAATGGCCTAACCCTCTTTCAAGAGACGCGCGTTGGTAGCGCCCCTTATTCGGGAACGACCAGAACCTGTCCGGGCACGATGGTGTCGGGGTCTTTCAGCTTATCCTTGTTGGCCTCGTAGATTCTCTTGTAAAGGGAGGCATCCCCGTAGTAGGTCTTGGCGATCTTGGAGAGGGTGTCTCCGGGAACGACCACGTGAACCCTCAGAGCGTGGGGGGGCGTCTCCTGCCCTCCTAGGTCATCCTTGAGGAAGGTGATCTCAGCGATCAGATCCTGGGAAAAATGGCGGTTCACCAACTTGATCTGGTCCCACACCTTGAAAGAGTCACTCTTTGTCTTGGCCTCTCCGCGGATGACCAGCTTGTTCTCTTGAAGGTGAACGTTTTTCAGCTGAACCCCAAGGTTGTTCATGAGGTTCAGGACAGACTGGTACTTCAGCTTGAGCTGTTCCAGGGTAGGTGTTGTCATGGCCCCTCCTTGAAAGAGAAATTCCAAAGGTGAAAAGGGCGTTCCACAATAATGGTAGTGTGGCCTCTCGACCTTGTCAAGAAGAGGGGGTTTTAGACGGCTGGGGTGCCGTGGAAAGGAAGGGAAAGCGGGAAGTGATGGATGGTCGGGGCGAGAGGATTTGAACCTCCGACTCCCTGCTCCCGAAGCAGGTGCGCTACCAGGCTGCGCTACGCCCCGATGGTTGAGCTATAGAATACCAAAAAAAAGGGGGGAGGAAAAGGCTTTCCTCCCCCTTTTTTACCTCATCGCCGGAGCGATGGGCTGAAACTTTATTTCTTTTCGAGCTCTTTCTCAAGCTTGGAGCGCTGTTGGAGCCGCTTGTAGAGCATCTGGAACTTCTCTACGTTCTCTTGAGCCTTCGCCGAGTAGGTCTTTTCGTTCTTCGGATCGTACTTGATCATCTCACGGTAGAGAAGGTTGATGTAGGCGTAGGGTTCGGGGTAGTTCTCGTCGAGCTCCACGGCCCTTGTCAGCGCCTTCATCCCCTTTTCAACAACCGCCTTCCTCTCGTTGTCAGGAAGCATCTGCCGCTTGAAGCTCTTGGTCCAGCTGAAGACGCCCAAGGTGTAGTAGGCTTCCGCACGCTTCCTGGTATCAACGTTGGGGTCCTTCTCGAGGATGTCGATACGCTTCTGAACAGAGGTCAAAGCGTCGTCGTACTTTTGCTTCCCCATGTAGTAGTTGGCGACGTAGAGGTAACCGTCCGGGTCATCAGGGTTGGCGTCGATGGCCTTCTTGAAGTACTCCAGGGTCTTATCGTCTTTGCCGTACTTGCTGTAGAACTCGGCGATGACGAAGAAGCTCTTGGAGGTGGCGTAAGAGCTGTCAAGAATGCGGAGGTAGTACCTCTCGGCCATGTCGAAGTTGCTGAGGTTGTTGTAGAGTTCGCCAAGGCTCAGGAGCGGATCCACTGAGGCGGTGTTGTAGTACTTCACAACCAGGGCGTTCCCCAGGGCGCGCATGGCCCTGATAGTGTTCTTCTCCATGAGCTTGCGGGTGGAATCGTTCATGGGGGGCTGAGGGGCTGGGGCTTCGTCGGCTTTCTTCTCGCCGTCGGCAGGTTGCTGTGCGTCGCCGGGCTGGGAGATGACGTTGGCCTGCTGAGCCTTCTTCTTCGCCTCTTCTTCGGCCTTCTTCTTGGCGGCGATAGCGGCCTTATCGGCCTCTACCTTCTTGAAGAGTTCGGCGATCTGGGGGTCAACGGAGACCAGGGCCTTAGTGGAAGTCACGGCGGCGGGGGGCGTATCGGGAAGATTGATTCCCTTCACGTACTCTGCGAACTCCGGGTAGCTCTCATCACCAAGCGTGTTGAGGTTGAAGACGATCTCACGGAGCTGGTTGGCATCGGTAGCGTTCTCCATCTTGTTGGTCAGAGAGGTCACCAATTTGTCATCCAGGGGGACACCCACCTTGTAGAGCTGCTGGTAGCAGGAGGCGAGGTAATAGTAGGCGGGGATATAGGAGGGGTCGATCTTCAAAACCCGAGTGTACTCTTCGGCGGCGACCTTGTAATCCTCTTCCGTGAATTTCGCGTTGGCCTTCTTAAAGAAGTAGTTGGCCTTCAGCTTGGAATATTTGAGATCCTGACAGGAGACTGAGAATAGGAAGGCGAAGGCTAACGTTATAGACAAGAGCCTTAGGAACTTACCTTTATTCATACTTACCTCCTAGAATGTATGGAATAGTGTAAAAGAAAAGGGCGAAAAAATCAAGCCTCATTATCCTTGTCAGTAAAGGAGTTCGCCATTTTTCAGGAGAATCTCCCCCTCTTTGACGACCATCTCCAAGGGATCCAGAGAGGGGGAGTAGAAGAGCTCCCGGTAGTGGGGGACATCGAAAACGAGAAGGTCCATCTTCTTGCCCGGAGCAAGGGAGCCTACGGAATCCTGAACCCCTATGGCGCAGGCCCCGTTGATGGTGGAGGCGGCGATCGCCTCCTCCATGCGGAATTCCGAAAGGAAGACCCCCAAGCGGAGGGCGAAGAGCATCCGGTGGATCATGGAACTTCCGGGGTTGAAATCTGTCCCCAAGGCAACGGCGACTCCGGAATCGATCATCTTCCTGACCGGAGCGGAGGAACGGGTCCGAAGGAAGAAGTAGACGCCCGGGAGGACGACGGCGACGGTGGAAGAGGCCGCCAAGGCGGTGATTCCGGAATCGGAGATCTTCAAGAGGTGTTCGGCGCTGACGCAACCCAAGGAGGCGGCCAGCGCGGCTCCCCCTTGGTCGGTGAACTCGTCGGCGTGAAGCTTCAGCTCGAAACCTGAATTTCTGGCGGCTTCGAGCATCCTTCGGATCTCTTCGGGGGTGAAGATTCCCTCCTCCAGGAAGGCGTCAAAGAAGCGGGCTCTCTTGAGAGAGGCGACCAGGGGGATATGGTGAGAGATCAGGGCGTCCAGATACTCCTCCTTCTTCTCTCCCGGGGGAACATCGTGCCCCCCCATGTAGGTGGAGACGATGTCGACGGGATGGATCTCCTTCAGGACCTTGAGAGCCTCCAACTGTTTGAGCTCCCCCGCCTCATCCAAACCGTAGCCGCTCTTGGCCTCTATGGTTGTCGCTCCTCCCCGGACCATCTCATCCAGCCGCTTCTGGCAGACCGAGACAAGGTCCTGAAGGGGGATCTCCCGGGTCGCCTTCACCGTAGCCTTGATGCCCATCCCCTTTCTCTGGAGCTCCAGGTAAGAGATGCCGTCGAGCTTCATCTTGAACTCTTCCGAGCGGTCTCCCGCGAAGGGAAGGTGGGTGTGGGAGTCGACGAAGCCTGGGGTGACGATCTTCCCAGTGGCGTCGATCTCCACGGCCTCTTCGGTGAGCTTGGCCTTCTCCCGGAAGAGGGCTTCGTCTCCGACGAAGACGATTTTCCCCTGGCGGGAACCGATCCATCCCTTCTCAATGATTCCCAGATCCGAAAGGGCCGCTCCTCTGCGGGGAGCTTCGCCGTAGAGGGTCAGCAGTTGGGAACAGTTTTTGACTAGAAAATCCACAAGTATCATCTATCCTCCCGATGGTCCCCTATGCCCGAAGGTCGATGGCTCCGGAAGTGAGGGACCACCCATCTAAAAAGAACTCCTGGTCCGAAGGGTCCAGGGCGTGAAAATCGGCGAAGATCTTTTCGAAGTAGGGTGAAAGGGCGTGTTCCAAGGCGGGAACGGCTCCCTTGAGCTGTTCGAGGGTCTCCTCGCGACAAGAGGAGATGTCCAGGCGCAGAACATGGCCGACTTGGGAGAGGTCGATCCCCAGCGGGCCGAGGTTGGAGAGGTCAAGGTTCAGGGAGAGACGGTTCAGACGGAACGAGGTTCCCTGGGAGGAGCTCTCCTCCTGACGGTACTCGACCTTGGCCATTCCCGATCCCGAGGAACCATCCAAGAGGAAGGGGACCAAGAGGGAGAGGGTCTGGATACTCTCCCCTCCCTCGGTGAGGGGAAGCGCTTTGAGGGCGACGTTAGCCTCACGGAGGGAGGCGGTGAGTTCCTCGACGCTCCGGGTTTGTGCGGAAGGGGAGCTGGAGGGAAGGGGAGAATCCTTTGAGGGGGAGGGGACAAGGTTCTCCAGCGTCTGCAAGAGCTCGCGGGCCTCTTGGGGGAGGGGCTCGGCGGAGTTGGGCGAGATCTTTGTCAGAAGCTCTTTCAAGGGAAGTTCCTTGGAGTCGTTGAGAAAGAAGGTGAAGAGGCCTTGCCAACGGGAGGGAGCCCCTTGGGGAAGGGAGCGGAGAAGGGCCGCCAGAGGAGTCGCCGAGGAGGAGGGGGAGGAGAGGGCCGAGACGAGCTCCTTGGCGGTTTGGGCCAACTTTCCGTGGAGCTCCGTAAGGGGCTGGGCCGCTTGGGCGGGAGAGGAGCTTCCTCTGCCGGGAACGACCAGCTCCAGCTTGGGCTGAGGGGCTCCCTCCCGGACCCTCAACAACAGGCTCTCCCCCTCTTGGGCCTTCCAGGGAAGGTCGGCCTTTAGACGGAAAGAGCCGAAGTCCAAGAGGGCCTCTTTGTCAGAGGCGGAGACCACCGTCGCCTTGAGAAGGTCTCCGGAGCGGAGGGCCTTGATGGAGAGCAAAGACTTCTCGATCTCCGAGAAACGGACGTTGATCTCCAAGGGGAGAGAGGGCCCTATCTTCATCCTTTCACCACCAGCAGGGGTTGAAGTCGGCAAACCAGCGTCGAGAGGCCCGCGCCGACCACGGCCTCCACGACGAGACCGGCGTCTTTGTACGCCTCCGAAGACTCCTCCTCAAGGGTGCGTCGGTTGGCGCAACCGAGGAGGATCCCCTTCTCCTCCATCTCCCTCTCGATGGAGCGTCCCTTGGCCCTCTTGACGGCTTGATTACGGGAGAGAAGCCTTCCCGCGCCGTGGCAGGTGGAGCCGAAGCTCTCTTGCAGAGCGGTGGGAGCCGCCGCAAGGACGAAGGAGAAGCGTCCCATGTCGCCGGGGATCAAGACGGGCTGGCCGGTGGAGGAGTAACGGGGGGGAAGCTCTGAGTGGCCTGCGGGGAAGGCCCGGGTGGCCCCTTTTCGGTGGACGAGAAGGAGCTTTTTCTGGGCGGCGATTCTGTGCGCCTCTTCCCTCACGACGTTGTGCCCGTGATCGTAAACAAGCTCTAAGGCCGCTCTAGGGCCGAAGAGAGAGGAGAAGACCTCTCTCAGGCGGTGGGTGATGGCCTGGCGGTTGGCCCAGGCGAAGTTTGCCCCACAGGCCATGGCGGCGAGGTACTCCCGTCCTTCCGGAGAGTCCGCGGGAGCGCAGGCAAGCTCTCGGTCCGGGAGGGTGAAACGGTACTTTCGGGCGGCTCTTTCCATCTTTTCCAGGGCCTCCGTGCAGATCTGGTGGCCGAGTCCCCGTGATCCCGTGTGGACCATGATGGTCAGAGTCTCCTGGGTGAGTCCCCAGAGTCGAGCCCTCTCTGGATCGTAGACCTCAACGACCCGCTGGACCTCAAGGAAGTGGTTCCCCGCCCCAAGGGTCCCCAGCTGACGGGATCCCCTCTCCCAGGCCCTGTCGCTGATCAGGGAATCCTCCGCGCCGGGGAGGCTTCCGGAGGATTCGGTCCTCTCCAGATCTTCCCTCTCCGCCATCCCCCTGCGCAAGAGGGCGGCGGCGCCCTCCCGTAGGACGCGGTTTCCCTCTCTCCGGCTCAACGCTTCGCTTTGCACGGCGCCCACTCCGGTGGGGACGGCGGAGAGGAGCGCCGCCAGGAGCGCCTCTCTCTTCTCCAGAAGGTTCTGTGGTTCAAGGTTGGTCCTGAGGAGCCGAACGCCGCAGTTGATATCGTACCCAACCGCGCCTGGGGAGACGACCCCTTCCGCCGAGTCCGTGACGAGAACTCCTCCGATAGGAAGCCCGTAACCGCAATGGATGTCCGGCATGGCCAAGACCGCCTCCACGCGCCCCGGAAGTGAAGCGGCGTTTACGATCTGTTCGAGGGCCTTCTCGTCGAAGCCGGCGCGGTAGAGCCTCTCGGTTAGGAAGAGGGTTCCCGGAACGGTCATTCTCCGGGAGGGGGGAACCTCCCACTTGTACTCACTCAGGGGGTGTAGCGACGGATGCATCGATCCCCTCCGGAAGGGTCAGAAAATTTTCTCCTTGATGTTATCCAAGAGAGTCTTCTTCTTGTGGCTGTGGAGCTTGCGGACACGGTTCGCGATTCCTTCACGGTCGAGGAAGAAGAGCTTATGGATCTGGGAGGAGCTTCCTTGTGGGAGTAGGGAGTCGGGGTAACCCAGGGAGTGGACTTGGGTCTTGAAGAGTTCTTTGTTCCTGAGGGCCGAGGCGACCGCTGACCCGAACCCTCCCTGGAGGGCTCCGTCTTCCAGTGTCAGAATCCACCGAGCCTTTTTCCCGATTTCGAAGAGGAGCTTTTCGTCCAAGGGTTTGACAAAGCGGGCGTTGACGACACCTACGGAGATCCCTTCCTGTTCAAGCTCTCGGGCCGCCTCCAAGGCTTCGTAAACCAGAGGGCCCACCGCAAGGATCGTGCCGTTGCTTCCCTCCTTGAGGGTCTCCCAACGGCCTAAAGGAACGGTCTCGAACCCCTCGGAAAGAGGAATTCCCTTGCCTGGGGCCTTAGGGTAACGGATGGCGACGGGGTGGTCGATCTGAAGAGAGGTGTAGAGCATGTTCCTGAGTTCCGCCTCATCCTTGGGAGCCATGACCACGAAGTTGGGCAGAGGGAGGAGGTAGGAGAGGTCGTAGATCCCCTGATGGGTCGGACCGTCTCCGCCGACGGCGCCGGCCCTGTCGATGGCGAAGATAATCGGCAGGTCCATGAGGGAGACATCGTGGACGAGCTGGTCGTAGGCTCTCTGGAGGAAGGTCGAGTAGATAGCCACCAGGGGGCGTTCTCCCCCGAGGGCGAGGCCGACGGCGAATTCCGCCGCATGCTGTTCGGCGATTCCTACATCGAAAAACCTGGCGGGGAAGGCTTTCTGAAAGTCCTGAAGCCCTGTGCCCTCCGGCATAGCCGCGGTGATGGCGAAGAGTCGAGGTTCGGCGGCCCCGAGCTCGACGACGGTCTTCCCGAAGACGGCGCTGTAGGTCGGGGGATGGTCGCCCCGGCGGAAACGGCCAGTGGCGATGTCGAAGGGAGCGGCGGAGTGGAAGAGGTCGGGTTTCTTCTCCGCCGGCAGGTACCCTTTCCCTTTCTTGGTTACCACGTGGATCAACACGGGGCGCGTCAACTCCTTGCACTTTCTCAGGACGCCTTCGAGCTCTCGAAGGTTGTGGCCGTTGATGGGGCCGACGTACTTGATCCCCAGTTCTTCGAAGAAAGAGCCAGGAGTCATGAGCTTCTTCAGCTTGTCTTCGATGTCGTGGGCAAGGTCGACGAACTTCGGGCCGATTCCCGGGATTCCCTCGACGACGGTGCGGATGCTCTCCTTGGTCTTGACGTAGAACTGTCCGGATTGGAGATAGTCGAGGTATTTGGAGATGGCTCCTACGTTGGGGGAGATGCTCATCTTGTTGTCGTTCAGGACAATGATGAGCCGTTTCTTGTGCTGGCCGATCTGGTTGATCGCTTCCAGGGAGAGGCCTCCGGTCAGGGAGCCGTCTCCGACGACGGCCACCACATGGTGGCTCTCCTTGCGGCTCTCTCGGGAGACGACGAGGCCGAAGGCGGCGGAGAGGACCGTGCTGGCATGGCCGGTGTTCAGAGTGTCGTGGACGCTTTCGTCCCGGTTGGGGAAGCCCGAGATTCCTCCGAACTGGCGGAGCTTTGGAAAGAGCTCCTGCCTTCCCGTAAGAAGTTTGTGGCTGTAGGCTTGGTGGCCGACATCCCAAAGGATCTTGTCCTGCGGCGTGTTGAAGACACGGTGGAGGGCGAGGGTGAGCTCCACGACCCCTAGGTTGGAGGAGAGGTGTCCCCCGGTCTCGGAGACAACGGAGAGAATCGACTGTCTCAGTTCTCGGGCCACACACTCCAACTCCTCGTAGGTGAGGGGCTTCAGGTCCGCAGGGGAGTGAAGTGAATCAAGGAGCTTTCTCATCCTTTCCTCGGGTAAGTATCCGCTCCATCAGTTCGTTGAAGGGAGGAGCGTCCACCTTTAAAGTATGAACCATTCTCCTGCAACGGTCAACCTTCTCCTCCAGAAGCCTGAGGCACTCTGGACGGTTGAGGCGGAAGAGGATGTTGAAGCTGGAGGACCCGCTGTCCTGGAGATCGTCTTGGAGCTGAAAGACGATTCCCAGTTCTTCCCCAAGGGAGGCGAAGAGTTTGACCCTCTTGGGCGTGAACCCGAGGATGAGCGCTGTTCCTTCCAGGGCGGCGGCGAAGAGGGCTCCGGTCTTCATCGCGAAGAGATCGAGAGGGTCCGAGTCCGGGAGGAGTTCCATGGATTGGCCTCCGGCGATTCCCTGATCGCCCCAGCTTCTCAGGAGGAGCTGGGTGAGGCGGAGCTTGAGGGAGGTGGAGTAGGAGGCCTCTTGGAGAACCTCGGCGCCCAGGGAGACGAGTCCGTCTCCGGCGAGAAGGGCCAACCCCGGCGAGAAGGCCTTGTGGAGGGTGGGCTTCCCTCTTCTCAGGTCATCGTTGTCCAGAAGAGGCAAGTCGTCGTGGACCAGGGAGGCGGTGTGGACCATCTCGACCGCGGCCGCCCAAGGGAGAACCCTCTCCTGTGAGGCCGAGAGAAGTTCGCCCAGGGAGATGACCAAGAGGGGACGAACCCGTTTGCCACCGGAGAAGAGAGCGTACCTGTAGAGGGGGTGGAGGGGGCTCCGTGCTTCCGGGACCTTGGAAGAGAGATACTCCTCGAAGAGAGCCTCCCGGGTTCTCAGAAAGCGGTTGGCCTTGGGAGCCGTCACTTTTCCTCCTGGAGGAGAAAGGGTGTCGTGGCTTCGCCCTCTCCGTCGGCGTTCTTCATGAGCATCTCCACACGGTTTTCCACGGCGTCGAGTTCGGCCCGCAGCGTCCGGGAGAGGGAGATCCCCCTCTCGAAGAGTTCGAGGGAATCCGCCAGAGGGAGGTTGCCCTCCTCCATCTTCTTGACGATTCCTTCCAGGTCCTGAAACATCTTTTCAAAATCAACCTTCTTGTCCAAGGGTTTCCTCCTTGATCTTCTTGACTTCGGCGATGAGCTCTCCCCGGGAGAGGACGATTCGAAGGGGGTCGCCAGCCCTTGCTTCTGAAGCATCCAAGAGGGGCCGTCCCTCCTTGAGGGCCAGGGCGAACCCTCTCTCCAGGACCCTTCGGTAGGAGAGATCCTCGAGCCTTCCCGAAAGGGCCTCCAGGGAGAGACGCCTCTTCGAAAGGGCGGCGGGGAAGAGGGAGAGGAGTCTCTGCTGAAGAAGTTCGACTCTCCGGGCCAGGGCCGTCCTTTGGCCGGGAAGAGGCCTGAGAAGGCGGTTCTCGAGACTCTCCAAACGGAGCTTCTCCCTCCCCAGGTAGCGGAGGGGATGGTAGGCGGAGAGGCGTTCTAGAAGGAGATTCAGAGCCTCTCTCCTCTTTTCGGTCTTCCCTTTCAGAGGGGCGAGGAGCCTCTCTTCAAACTCCTCGGCCTCCATGCAGAGGCGCTGGAGCCGGAGGGGAAAATCACGGAAGGGGGGGGAAGAGAGGAGCTGTGCCGTGAGCGCCCCGAGGGAGGTGATCCGCAGGGAGAGAAGGCGGTGGGCCTTCTCTTCCAAGGCGAGAAGCCTCTCTTCCAGGAGGTCCCCCCGTTGGACGACGAGCTCCGCAGCCGCGGAGGGGGTGGAGGCCCTCAGGTCGGCGGCGAAGTCGCAGATGGTGAAGTCCGTCTCGTGCCCTACCGCCGAGAGGGTAGGGATCTTCGAAGAGGCGACGGCCCGGGCGACGATCTCTTCGTTAAAGGGCCAGAGGTCCTCGATGCTTCCCCCTCCCCTGGCAAGGATGATCACCTCCACGTCGCCGCGGCGGTTGAAGGCTTCGACTCCCTCTACCAGGGATTGGGCGGCGCCCTCCCCCTGAACCTTGGCGGGGTAGATCAGGATACGAAGACCCTTGTGCCGACGGGCCAGAATGCGGAGAATGTCCATCACCACCGCCCCTTGGGGGGAGGTGACAAGGCCGATGGAGCGGGGAAAGGGAGGGAGGGGGCGCTTCCGCTCCTGGGAGAAGAGACCCTCCTCTTGAAGCCGCTTCTTAAGGGCTTCAAACCTGAGGAAAAGGTTTCCGAGACCCTCGGAGACCATCTCTTCAACGATCAGCTGGGTGTCTCCCCGCTTCTCGTAGAGGGAGACCCTTCCCCTGACGACGACGGCGTCGCCGTCTTTGGGAGGAAAGGAGACCCTGTCGGCCTGGGAGCGGAACATGACGCAACGGATCTTCCCCTGATCGTCTTTCAGGTCGAAGTAGAGGTGGCCTGAGGAGTACCTCAGGAAGTTGGAGATCTCTCCCCGGACTCGAACTTCCGGGAAGGTGTACTCCAGGCTGGTTTTGATCATGAGAACCAACCGGGAGACGGGATAGACGGGAGTGTCGGGCCTCAGGTCCTCTCTACCCATATCCTCTCCACCGCCAGAGCCTCGCCGGTCTGGGGGTTGAGGTCGGCCATCAGGCCGTTGATCATGACGGGGCCCTTGGCGACTTCGAAGCGCACCGGGAGACCCGTGAGAAAGCGCTCCAGGGCGATTTCGGATCTCATTCCGATCACCGAATCCCGGGCGCCGCACATCCCCAGATCGGTCTGGTAGGCCGTCTTGTTGGGAAGGATTCTGGAGTCTGAGGTCTGAACGTGGGTGTGGGTTCCTACCATCATGGAGACCTTTCCATCCAGGTACCACCCCATGGCGACCTTCTCGGAGGTGACCTCTGCGTGCAGATCGGTGAGGAGAATCTTCACGCCCTCCTCCCGAAGCTTCTTGGCGATCTCGAGGCCTCTTCTGAAGGGGCACTCGATCTCGGGAAGGTACTTTCTCCCCTGAAGGTTGATGATTCCCACCTTCACGTCCCCTTTCGTGAGGACCGTGTAGCCCCTTCCGGGAGCCCCCTCGGGGTAGTTGGCGGGGCGAAGGATTCGGGGGTCTCTCTTGAGGATGTCCAGGCCGTCCTTCTTGTCCCAGACATGGTTGCCCGTGGTGATGAAGCTGATTCCGCTGAAGAAGGCCTCTTGAACGGTCTTCTCCGTCAGGCCGAACCCTCCGGCCAAGTTTTCTCCGTTGATTCCGATGAAATCGATCTCTTTGCTCTTCTTGAGGGAGGGGAGTATCTCGTTCAACGCCCTGCGCCCCGGTTGCCCTATGACGTCCCCGAGCATGAGGACTCGGAAGTGGTTGTTCACTGTTTCTCCTTAAAGATGAAAGCTTTCCCTTATTTTACAGGAAAAAGGGGAGCAGGGGAAGGGAGGGTCAGAGGAGGCCGGGGAGGAAAGGAAGGAGTTCCTCTCTTGAGAGGCTTCCGGGGCGGACGATTCGGGGGACCGGGAGGGAGAGATCGACCATGGTGGAGGGGAGGGCGCCACGGGGACCATCCTCGACGAAGAGGTCGATCCCTTCGGGGAAGTAGGCGGCGGCTTCCCGAACGCTCCCCGCCGGCGGGAGCCCATGGGGGTTGGCGGAGGTGGAGACGATGGGGAAGGGGAGAAGGGAGAGAAGCTCCTTGAGGGGCTGATGGTTGGGCCAGCGAACCGCGATCTTCCCTTCGGGTCCCGTGAGGAGGGGGAGGGGGCGGCGGGAGGGGATCAGGAGGGTGAGAGGTCCGGGGACCACCCTGTCCCAGAGTCTGTCCAGGGCGGAGGGAAGGGCAGAGATCAGGGGGGAGAGTTTCTCTCGGTCATCACAAAGGAGGAGGAAGGGGGAGCTCCTCCCCTTGAGGGTGGCGATCCGGTGGAGAGCGTCGCCGTGAAAGGCTCCCGCGGAGAGGCCGTAGAGCGTATCGGTGGGGAGGAAGACCACCCCCCCCTGCCGAAACACCTCGGCGATCGGTTCCGGCGGGGTCAGGGGGAGACTCTCTCTCTCCAAGGGGGCACCAAGAACGGGGGGACCCTTCCCGCAAAGGTCTCCTTGAGGGCTTCTACTGTCATCCAGGCCATCCGGGTGCGGGTCTCTTCGGTGGCCGAGCCGATATGGGGAAGGAGAACGGTCCTCTCCGCTAAGAGAAGCTTCGGGTGGATTTGGGGCTCCTGCTCAAAGACGTCCAGACCGGCGCCCCAGAGCCTTCCCTCCAGAAGGGAGTCGGCGAGGGCCTCCTCGTCGACGATGGGCCCCCGGGAGGTGTTGATCAGAATCGAACCGGGCTTCATCAAACCGATGCGGCGACGGTCGAGGAGGTGCCGGCTCTCCGGAGTCAGGGGGAGGTGGAGGGAGAGAAAGTCCGACAGGGGAAGGAGCTCCTCCAGGGGGAGGAAGGCGGCGTTGAGGAGGGCTTCGTCGGCCCGCGGCAGGGGCTTCGGTCCTGTGTAGAGAACCTTCAAGCCGAAGGCGAGACACCTTCTGGCGAAGGCCTTCCCGATCCTTCCCATCCCCACGATGCCGACGGTTTTTCCGAAGAGCTCCTGTCCGAGGAAGAGGTTGGCTCCCCACCCCTCGAACCTTCCCTCCCGGAGGAACCGCTCGGCTTCTGGTATCCTTCTGGCGACGGCCAGGAGAAGGGAGAAGGCTAGATCCGCGGTGGCTTCCGTCAGTACGTCGGGGGTGTTGGTGACGTAGATGCCCTTACTGAGGGCGTAACCAACGTCGATGTTGTTAAAACCGACGGCGTAGTTGGCGACGATTCGGAGGTTGGGACAACCTTCGAGGAAGGAGCTGTCCAGAGGGTCAGAGAGGAAGGAGATCAAGCCCTCTGCATCCCGGGAGAGCTCCCGGAGCGAGGAGGGGGAAAAGGGCTCAGGAATCCGGAGGTCGAACTCCGAGGCCAGGGCCGACATGGGTGCCCTCTGAAAAGGGTGGGAGAGGACAACGGTCTGCTTTTTCATGGATTCTCTCCACCCTTGAGGGGTACGACCCCTCTCCGGCAAATCCACCTGGCCGCATCCAGGAGAGTGTCGAAGACAAGGCTCTTCTCCCTCTCCTCCCCGGTGAGGTCGGCCAGGGTCTTGCGTCCCTCTCCGGTCAGAACGAGAAGGGCGGTGGAGCCCGCGGCCCAGGCGGTCTTCAGGTCTGAGAGTTTGTCCCCAACGAGGAAGCACTCTGGGAGCGTCAGGGAGAAGTCCGAGGCCGCCTTCAGAACCATTCCGGGGTTTGGCTTCCGGCAGGGGTCGTTGTCGTCGGGGTGGGCGGAGCAGTGGTAGATACCGTCAAGACGCGCCCCTCGGGCGGCCAACTCCTGGGAGAGCCTGCCGTGGATGAGGGAGAGGGTCTCTTCGGTGAAGTAGCCCCTGGCGATTCCCGACTGGTTGGTCACCAGAAGGACCAGAAAGCCCGCCCCGTTCAAGAGGGAGATCGCCTCGGCGGAGAAGGGGAAGAGTCTCATCTCTTCGGGGGAGCAGACGTAGCCGTCGTTGTCGTTCAGCGTCCCGTCACGGTCGAGGAAGACGGCCCTAACCATGGAGAAGCTCCTTGGCGGCGGAGAAGGCTTCACCGACGGAGACGGCCTTCATGCAGAGCCTGAGGTCGTAGGGGCAGGCCCGATGACGGCAGGGGGCGCAGAGGGGGGGGTGGTGAAGGATTCGGAAGGGAGGGTTGGCGGGGGCGGTACTGGTGGGGGAGGTAGGGCCGAAAACCGCCAAAACCGGTGTCCCTAGGGCGCTGGCAAGGTGCATGAGCCCGGAATCGTTGCACAGCAAGAGGTCCATTCTCTCCAAAAGGGCCATGGTCTGCCGAATCGACGTGACGCCGGCGAGGTTCTTGCTCGTGGGGGTCGACGCCTTCAGGCAATCTTCCTTGTCCCCGGAGCCGCCGAAGACAAAGGTCTGGCAGTGAAAGGCCTCTTCCAGGAGGAGCGCGGTCCGACGGAACCTCTCAGGAAACCACTTCTTCGTATCGCCGTAGGCGGCGCCTGGAGCGATTCCGATTCGGGGACCCTGGGCGGGGCCGAGCTGCGAAAGGGCCCACTCCCTCTCTTCGTCGCCGAGGTGGAGTGCGACCCGGGGCGAGGGGGGCTGTTCGAGGCCGTAAGCGGCGACCAGGTCCAGGTAGTACTGGACGAAGGGCTTCCTTGTGGAAAAATCCGGTTCGATGGCTCTATGGAGTAAGAGGCCGCGACCGTCCCGGTTGTACCCGATTCGCTCCTGAACACCGGCGAGGGTGAAGGTCAGAGCCGAAAGGAAGGAGTTGGTGAAGAGGAAACCCTTCTGGAAGTGGAAGGGGAAGAGCCTCGTGGCGGTCTTTAGGTCTTCCTTCCACCCTTTCCCGGGGATCTTGAAGAGGAAAGAGAGGCCAGGGTGGTGGTCGAAGAGGGAGACGGCCGGTTCACGCCCCAGCAGGAAGAGCTCCGCCTCGGGGAATCCGAAACGGATCCGTTCCAGGGCGGGGACCGCCATGACGGCGTCTCCGATCCAGTTGGGAAGTCGTACAAGAATTTTCATGGCCAGGGCGAACTCGAAAAAGAAGGGTTAGGGTTGTTTTTCAAAAGGGACCTCGGCTGACTCTTCTCTATATACCCCGGAAGGGCGGAAAAAGCAAACCCCGGTTTCGGAAGGGCGCTAGAAGGCGTAGTTGATCGCCAGGGCGCCTCCTCCTCCGGGTTGGAGAACCGGGGAGACTTGGAACCGCGAGGCCCGGCGGCGAACGACGAAACGGGCGATGGTCCAGCCCAGGGCGGCGCCGGCGACAACATCCGAGAACCAATGAGCGTCTTCGGTGACCCGGGAG
>Ga0209099_1000837_pt1 | contig 34652 bp, 62 predicted proteins | sample AD_JPNHW2_MetaG_FD_184430 | JGI IMG/M metagenome (GOLD analysis project Ga0209099, IMG submission 184430) | Active sludge microbial communities of municipal wastewater-treating anaerobic digesters from Japan - AD_JPNHW2_MetaG (SPAdes) (version 2) | ecosystem: Engineered > Bioreactor > Anaerobic... | reverse complement strand
CCAGATATCGCACTCGCAGTTAGCGCACTGCTCTTGATAGCGGATGTCAGTCATTTGTGCCTCTTTTTGGCGAATACCGGGGACATGTTTAGTCTGCTTAGTATGTTTTTGGATAACAAGCAGAGCTTATCGTTTAGTGTCCAAATTGCTATTGCTGCATAATATGGGATGTATCCTATCCAGTATAGGGAAAAGGTAATAACTATGAACGGCGTGGCTATTGCCCAAGCAAGTATTTTTTTAAGTGTTGTTATAGTTTTATCCATGTTCAATCTCCTTTTTTTAGCTTTTCATCTGTTTGTTCAAGCCAGTTTTGTATGTGCCTTATCTGACTTTGTGTGCACCTATCCATTGAAGAACGTATTAGTTGGTGGGTGTTATGATCGGCTTCGTGGCCGCTTATTCGTGAACTGTTGCCAAGTGATAGCCCAAGAGCGGTTGCAGACATTACGAGGGCAGCGATAGCTATTGCCATTAACATTCCTTCTCTCCCTTCATTTTCCCTCCTGCTTCGCAATCAGCTCCCGCACCAGATCGGCGGTGGCATTGTATCCCATAAATTCCCAATATTCCTTGACACTCTCATACATTGGGCAGTCTCTCACAGAATCATAGGTGCATTTATGGTTATCGTCTATGTTTCGGTTCATTTTCTCCCCCTCATCAGTCTATATGCGAGCCAGCACATCAGGAAGGCTATAGCGAAGGCGATGGCTATGTGAAGGCAGTTAGGCATCGGAGCCTCCCTTCAGCTTGAGTGCCTCTTCCTGCCAGTAGGCGAGGAACTGAGCGAAGCTGTTGAATAGCGTGGGGTGCTTACTTTCTGCTGTCAATCTTCCATCTGGTAGAAATACATCAAAACCACCATTGCTATTCATTGCCGGAACAAAATGCTTGTCATGGCATGGCAACATTATGCAGAAATCATCTTCAGCACTAAAGCACTCGTCCCCTTCCTTCGCATTGCTGAAGTCGGGAAGCAGCGAGGACGGCTTGAGCTTGTCCTCAACATCGATATAGATATTGCAATCGTCTCCGGCATAGCGGAACTGGTTTTTGCCAGTCTTGCTAACGCCCATAAACTGCAAGTAGCAGCCGTCATACTTGTACCATTGATCTTTAATAAAGTCCATCATGTTTCTTCTTTTCTTGATTTGTTTTTATATGTTCAATCGCTTTTTGTACACTTTTGGCCAGACACTCAATATGTGCCCATTCAGCCATATAGGTGTCATTCACCTTTTTAGCGGTTTTGCCCAGGTTATCCCAGGCAATGAACCTTCCGCAGTAGATGCACCGTTCGGGGCCGGCTTTGGTAAGTTTCACTGAATTCATTTCTCCCCCTTTGGCGGTGCGGGCATTTCAGACCAATAAAGAATTTGATCATCTTGATACCATCCCATATCAGCCCTATACCATGTTCCATTATGATATAAAACCATTTCCACGGCTCTTTGTTTTCCATTGCAAATATATGCAAGCAAGGGATAAAAAGCATTGTCATTATCAAAATCAGGCTTCTCATCCGAATACTTGTGCCAGACAATGGAGCTGGCCTTGAGGGCGGAGTTCTCGGCTTCGAGTTCATGCACCCGATTCTGCATCTTTAGCATCTCATCCGTGGCTTGGGTATGCAATAGCGTTAGCGCAGCGTTCTCGGCTTCGAGGCTGGAGATGTATTGCTCCTTAAGTTCGTGTCTTTTCCCTGCTATCTTTTCTCCTTCATCTGGAAGCCAAGAAGCATATAGATCCATGTCAAGCGATTGAATAGCGGCTTCGTATTCCTGCTTAGTCATTCGACACCTCCTCTGGCGGGGATGGCAGGTAAGCAAACCCGATTACTGTTATGCTTTCATCCATTTCCGATTCAAAAGCAGGCTCATCATCTTCCCACCAATGATATGTATCTCTGCCAACAAAACGATTACCATTTTTGTCTTTATATAATATCAACATGGTAAACCAATCAACGAGCCTGTTTACCAGCGTTCCTATTGGTCTCTCAGGCTTCTCATCTGGATAGCGATGCCACACAATAGCAGACTTCTCCAGCTCAGCTATGCGGGTGCGGAGGGCGTCCTCAAGGGGTCTGCTATTCCAGCGTTCTGCAATGTTTCCATGAAACAAGAGATTGTTTTTGAAAAGGCATTCAGTTTCATCGTGCATGATAGACCCGCCATATAGTGGGCTTTCATCACACCTTGAAACTGCACCACCACAGAACGGACAGGGTCGGAGTTCTTTTTGCTCACTCATCTTTTCCTCCAAGTTCGGCTATAAGTTCGGGGTTCTCGTGGATGTTGCCGATGACATTAAAATATACATTTAGTTCGTGCATGTTAATGTCATGCGTTGAATTAGTCTCTCCAGAAATATATCTTGCCACAAACAATGCAAAGCGTGGGTCGTCTTGGCGTTTTACCACTCTAACTATTGGCTTTGGGTTTCCGTAGTTTCTTGCGATAATATCATTTTCATAAAAGACTTTACCATCGCGCCACACAAATCCCCACTCGACCTCGTGCGTGGAGGAGACGTTGAGCCAATTCACCGAATTGAAACCACTACCCCAACATTTAGTGGGAAACAATACGGGTCTCATTGGAGGATAAGGGTCGTGTTCTTCTATCAGCTTCTCAACCTTCCCCTTTGCATTGACACGCAAATACTTCATTTCCTCTGGAGTAGCGTAGTGGTCGAACACACGTTGGCCGTTCTCAGTGCGATAGATTGCTATTCTATGTATCATGATTCCTCCTGCGCCTTTAGCAGTTCCTGCACAAGCTTACGCGTGGGTGTGTCGAGGTACACTATGTTTATGTATGCTATTGCATCGCCCTGTGTATTCTTTACCGTGATTTGGTTCTCAAACGGATGAGAGTTTAGCTCAATCGTGCCCCTGAAGCTGCCAAAATCCACTACTACATCGGAGGGGGATTTGTTAATATGAACAATAACACCAAACTCACCATTTTTAGAAGTAGTTGGGGTTACGCTATTGTCGTCGTTTGGGATGCTGTCTATAAAATGGATATTGGAATCTCCGAATGACTTCTTGATTTCAGATAGCCCATTGATTAGCGTCGATAGAGCCATTCCTGATTCAGTGATAGGGTTGATTTGCTTTGTGCAATGATCAGGCTTCGGCTCGTATAGCTGCCAATCATTACCAGTTTCTCCCCATTTGCTAACAAGAAGGTGTCCACAAGTAAGCCTTCTTTCATTTTTGAGTGAGCAGGCTATCTCTTTTCCATCATTGCAAATGTGATAGTAGGCGGTTTCATGTCCTTTGCGACAAACATCTTTCCCCAACTTCATCATTTGTAACGCCCACTCCGCGCTGCCAATAGGGGCGAGAGGTTCGCAACTAACTATGTTGTTGCCACACTCATGAGAGCAGTGGTCTCCGTCAATATTTGTACTGCCGGAAACATCATCAAAATAATACGCTATTGTTCCATCGTTAAGTTTGTGCTTACTGTGGAATTGCGTATATCTGCCATTGCTGCGTTGGCACAAATCCCCTACCTTAGCGGCTGAAAGCAAGGGCTTTTGTGTTGCATCAGATACAGGCAAATCTGTTTGTGTTGCACCATTTGGGTGGTCGTGCTGCACAACGCCCGTGCCGTTGCAAGCGGGGCAGGGTTCTGCCTTCGGCTCGTATAGCTGCCATCCGGTTGCAGCTATATATTTCATCTGTTCGTATACTTCTTCATCTGGCAGACTATAATTGCTTGGGAATATATTGTAGCCATTTATTACATTATTCTTCTGTTTCCAAATGTAATACGCCCACTCTGCACTGCCATCCGCCACGGGGTAGCCGATGAGTTCGTAAGCTTCGATTGCCATAATGCTGTCTGTTTCGGTTTGCATGACATAATTCTTTACCGATACGCAAATGTATTTGATGTCTTGTTTAATGTTAGTGTCACGATGGCGCCTGTTTAGCCTCCCCATCGGTGAATCATCTTGAATCAGCCTCACCACGCAGGGGAACTTGGCATCGGTAGTGAGCGGTATCGGCTTCTCCAGCATGATGCAGAGCTGGCCGTTGATTTCTTTGAATTGTATCATTTTGTATCTCCTTTATTTATCTGTTCCATAAGCTGCTGGTTGTCTTTTTCCAGAAGCTTGATTGTATTCTTGTCTGCCCGGCCAGAAGCCAGCAGCGCATCTACGAATGGCATTATTTGCTTATCAATGCCATGCTTTTCCAATAGCGTCCTGACTTCGTGGCGATTGATGCAGATATGCGGGTTGCGGGAAGCAGGTTTCATGCTATACTACCTTTGTCCAGCAGATTGATAAACTCCGCATCACTGATCTGGACGCTCTCAGCAAGCGCAACGGTTTGACCTACGGCATAAATATCACATTTGTTCAGGCTCTTGATGTTGATCATCAGGCAGCCGTCATAACCTTCAGGAACGGCGTTCCTTATGCTCTCTAATGGCAATCCTTGTAATGTGTCCATTTCGATCTCCACCATGAACGGCATGGCGATGATTGCCAGCTTGCGGACAGCAGATAAGAATATCTCCCGCATGCGTTCCAATTCTTCATATTCACACATGGCACACATCCTTTTTGCTTAGGGATTTCGCAGCACAGGCTTGGCACAGGCAGCAGTCTGATCCGGTGTCAATATAGGCATCTGCATAGCGCACGAACTTACCGCAGCGGTTGCATCGGACATTCCCATTCCGCATCATCATCTGATGCCAGGATTGGTTGATGGATGAGAGCTTATTGGCAACAGCGTTTGCATTGTGCATCCTGACGTACATGTCGGTTATTTCGGCTGTGTGGGATTTACAATCCTTGCGATCCATGCACACCAGGATAACAATAACGATCCCCAAAACCAGGGTGATAATAGCAAGGGCAATTAGCATTTTTCCTCCAGGATAGTTAAGTTATGAACTTGCATAAGCCACAGGGCAGCATAGCAGTAAACATACCTGCCAGCTATGGCATCCTTAGAGTACATTAAAAGCGCATAGGCAAACACGATAGCCAGCAGATATACTGACCATGCTATGGCGTTAAGAACGTGCTTCATTTATTCCTCCCGTGCCTGTTTCATGGCAGCCAGACAATCAACACAGATATAGGCATCTGTGCAATCCTCTACCATTTTCAGCATTTCTTTGGGCAGCCACCTTGCACAATCCTCGCAGCGGCGGGTAACTTCCTCGAACTCATCAGAGCCACAGGACGGGCAAACAAGCATTTCCCTGTCCTCGTTGGGCGTCCATTTGTCAACCAAGCTGTCGTCGTAATCCTGTAGCTCCACGGGGTTGTCAAAGCTCGTTTGACAGTCCTGGCAGTAGTAGTGGATATCTCTGCTGATCATTATATCCCCCTGTAATTTAACGCCTTATTGCCAACACAGTACGCAGCCTTGTAAGCATCTTTTGCTGCGGCCACTTCCGCATAATTAGCAGGTTCTTCATATGACACAACCTGATCATAAAAGTTCTTGCCCTGCTTCTTATATTCTTTACCAACAACATATTTAGCATTATCGCTGGCTGTACATGTGAACCAGACCCAATGTTTGTTATTTACGTCGTAGCAGGTGTCTCTGGTGATGATCCCAGAAATAGTGGCATTGCCGATAAATCTTGGCTTAGCATAACTGCTATCGAATAACGGCATCGTTGCGGTAAATTTAGTCCCCTTGACTGCGTTCATGGTATCTCCTTTATAGGTGGCAGCGTTTTATTTTGCTCTGGGCTGCCTTACACTCTATGAAGTCTAAGATAATCAGCCCCGCTATTCTGTCAAGTCTTTTTTTCATATTTCTGAAAATAATTTCTAACAGAGCCACGGGGCTTGATTGCATCAGCATTTAGCCCTCGGTCAATTCAATCCCAAGGTGCTGCTTGACCACAAAGCGGAACTGCTCGCCATGCTTGGTTCTGGTGTAGCCAGTCCCGTGCAACCAGCGGACAAAGCGGACTTCATCCAGTTTGTTTTGCCTCGCAAATTTAGTGATCGTTAATCCCTTCATGGCAATGGCTGCCTTGATCTGGTTATGCTGTGATTGGGTGATTCTCATATCACACTCCCTTATTATTCTTTCTTAATGATGCCGAAATTGGCACAATCTCAGTTCCTGCTATCTCGACACCCTTTTGTGAATCTGCTTTAATTTTGGATATGTCCGGCTCGATCTTTACAGTCCCGAATACAAACACATCATCAGGTATGCTTTTAAGTCCAGCATAGTCTGTGGTTATGGTATATTTGCAGTAATTATTTGGCACTAAGGCTTTGTCCTTAACTTCGCATTTAGTGGCGGTGCTTTCTATGGCCTTATATTTGTCAACCCCGGCAACCAATTCATGGTCCGGGAGCTGAAGCAAGTAGCGGATAAGGTATTGCTTGCGCTTTTCCTTGCGATCTTTTACGGCTTTCAGATATTCTTGAAACTCTGCAATCTTGGATTCCAGCCCGGCAATCACCACGTCCAGAGAATCAAAGCTATCAGCTGCTTTCAAAGCCCACTTGTGGAGAACATCAGCAGGGAGATTGTCCTGAATATCCCCGCTGTCTAATGCCTGTAAATCTGCATCATCAAGCCAGTCATTATACATTATCCCTCCACAGCCACAAGTTTATTGATGGCTTTCTGGAGTTCAGCATAGAGGGCGGTTAGCTTCTTGGCATTGGTGCTTTGAATTAGCGAACTTGCGCCCAGGTGCTTTACGACAACCTTGTTGATTTCCGATTCATCAGAATATCCGGGAATCTGCTGTGCCTTGCAGATGGCGATTGATTCGTTGATTTCTTCTTTGAGTTCACCGATATTAGTTTCAAGAGTTTGCCCATTGTCTAATTCCTGGTCCGGCTCTTGGATGATCTCCTCGATAGGTGATTCCTTTTTTTCCGGGGGTTCTGGAGGTGCACCCAACCCAAAATTGCTTTGCTTTGCCGGTTCTTTTGATTCGATCATGGGAGTATCGGATTCATCAGTTAGCTGCGTGATGGTGGCACGGTCAAGGTCAAGATTCGCAACGCTGGAAACCTGGACAACAGCACCATCATTTACTAATGCCCTTTGAATCTCAACAGCTTTTGGCATGTATTTCAAGACTTGCTTGATAGCGGTCTTTTTCGCCATAGCCTCAAAGTCAGTGTCCCATACCCCATACCTGCCTTGCTGGTCAGGCTTGCAATAATGAAGCTTATACCTTACCAGTTCCGCTGTGGACATTACAACGATATTTGAAGCACCAGAACTCAGCCTGGCAATGGCATACACTGCTACCATTTCGCCCCGATCTCCCAGGGTGGGCTGGTGGATAATGTTCCGGGATGTGCCAAGCGAGTATTCGAACTTGTCATTGGCATAAACAATCTCAGCATACAGTTCTGATGCCAACTGGTGGCGATAGAATAGATCAATCATGCCTTGATAGCCTATCTGGAATTGTGCCATCAGTCCGCCATTCTTGGAGCTGTAATAAGGGATTATCCATGCTTGGCCGAGGGATAAATCCAGCTTTAGCTGTGCAGCTTGCATAAGCGCACCTAAGAAGCTCATGGGTTGGCACTCTGCCAATTTGTGATTCATGTTGACGAGGGTTATAGCAGAACGCACAAAGGCATCTGCCAACTCCGGCTTGCCTAAAGCCATCTTAAAGGCTGGTGCTTGGGCTTGGATTAGGGATTTCAAGGTAGCTCCCGAAGTCCCTTTTGCCTGTTGTAATTGGTTACTCATGTTAGTCTCCTTTAGTTAGTCTCTGATCCCATGAAACCAGAGCTGGATTTATTGTCAAGTACTTTTTTCATTTTTTTGAAAGTTTCTTGCTCTTGTAATCTTCAAAACTGCCAAACAACCAGTCCGGCTTTTCTTTTGAGTAAAGCTCTCGCACCCGCTTTTTGGGAAACTCTACTATGTTGTTTGCGTATTTTGGGGCGCACCTTTTCAATCAATTTGCCGTCAATAATGACCTCAATGGGTTGTTTCATTCTGCACCTCAATAGCTATCTGCTTTTTGATATTATCAATTTCCTCTTGGTAATTGCTTTTAATATAAGCGAATAAATCATCTGCTTTATCAATAAGCCCATCAACATTGAATATATGCCAAAAGCAGCATAACTCCTCAAAACTGCAATCCGAGAGCTTTTTATTCATGCAGTGCTGCTTTAATGGCGGTGGTAGTATTTGGATTGTGTCTTTGGGATTATATGCTCTGACAACCTTTAGTAAGGCTCTTTCGATTGGCTTGTATAGCCATTTATATGCTACATTCCCATATTCTGTATAAGTAGTGCCATTGATTTCAATACCATATTCGTCAGTAACTTCAATTTCATGTTCCTTACCATCAGCAAGAACTGCCACCCACCCGGTTTCTGCATTATGTAACAGTGGTTTCATAATTATCCCCATTGTGCTTAGATTTGATTATCCGGTTGATTAGTTCGACTAAAACCGCCCTGCGCAGTTGCGAGCAAACATAGTCAAATTTATAGTTATTTAGAAATCCCCAAAGCTGGTCAATAGTGCATTCTCTTGGTGTTTTAGTTCTGTGATAATTGCCGTAGCTATCTTTAATCATTCTGCGCTCCAAAAATCTCCATCTGGCTCTCCAGCAGTTCCGGCTTTTCCACCCACTGCAAATTAGCAATGACGTTCTGATCGGCTGTTACAATCTTAGCTATCCGGTGCGTTTCCGCCCAGTGCTTCACATAGCTTATGAAAGCCTCGCTTGGCAGTTCTGAGCAATAACACACGCCTTTGTAAATAACTGCGTGGACTGAGCCGAAATAGCCGAGTGTGGGTGTAAAAGTGCCGTCTGGCATCTTGACGTAATTCTCTGCAAAGTTCATTCTTTCCCTCTCAATTAGCAATGACCTTAATCATCTTCTTTCTGAATGATTCATTGTTAAACTGGAATACAGTGTAAGTCTCATATATCCGGTCAATGATGCGAAGCCCATATAAACGAGACAAATCTTTGCTTCCGAAATTCGAAGTTATGATGGTATTGATTGGCTTTCTGTTTAATGCCTTTAGTCTATCGTATTGGTAGCTGAAAAGCTCTGCAATGAAAGAGCTTGACGCATCTGAATTGATCTCGTTTCCTAAGTCATCAAGGATAACGTATTGCATAGCAAGCGTTTTCATAAGTGAATCCAGAGCATCGTTCTTATCTGAATAGGTGCTTTGGGTTAGTGCTAAATATCTGCGATAAAGCTCTGAAACGGAAGCGATAAGACAATCCGGCTTAGTGCCGTGCTTTTCTTTATGAGTTTGCAAGAGCGAATCCATCACAAGCCTTGCCAGCATTGACTTTCCCGTTCCTGGTGCGCCTGTAAAAAAGAAACGAATCTCCTCACCGCTTGCAAGTGCGGATTCAATGGCTTCCGTGAAGGCAGGAAACTTTATGTAGTTATCCGGGTAGCTAATCATCTAAGAACCTCCCGGAAGGATTCAACCGGTCAACCTTGCCGGTATCTTTGGACTTTTGTTCTACCTTATCAAGCACCCACCCGCCTTTAATCAAGACGTTAAAGTGATTGTAGCTATACTTCTTATCCAGTTTGGAAACATGGTCATAAAAAGCCCTTTGCATTACTACCAGCTTATCAAATCCCCACTTGTCAATGAGCTTTTGATATTGCTCGGTGGTTAGCTCCGGCTTGTTTTTGCTGCTCCCAAGCTCGTCAAAGATCGCCTGAGCATAGCCACGCAGCCGGGTGATCTGATCGGATTCAGGTAATAAAGAATCCTTTACAACTGGCTTGGGTGGATTTGCTTTAGAAGTTGCTTGCGGTTTTGCTTCATCATTTGCTTTAGCAAACACAACACTATCTGATGATTGTGATTCTGCATGCCTGGTCTTGCTAAGGGTTTCGCCTCTTTGTTTATTGGAAGCAAGAAGTTTTCCGGTACGCTTATTAAACCCTTCTGAATATATCCTTGAGTCATCATTTACAGATAGCAAAGTTATCTTAATAAGCTCATTGGTGATACTTACAAATTCCTCTTTGCTAATATCCAGAAGGCAGGACGCACACTCATTAAATATGTCGCTTACCTCAATACTTGACGGCTTATCCTCTGTGGCTTGCGCCATGCCAATCAAGTAATACATATAGACACCAAGACCCTTTACCCCAAGTCGTCTTAGCATTACACTTATCTTGTTATTACCGAGAATGTCGGAGTCAATTTGGAGATATTTCAGCTTCGCCATTATCACCACCAGAAAGCCATTTGTTTATTACTTCGCTATTAAAACGGATTGAACCCCCCACCTTTACGTGGGGGATTTCGTTATTTGAGACAAGCTCGTAAACCTTCCGCTCACTGATTCGGAGCAGTTCAGCTATTTCCTTGACTGTTAGCATTGTCATCATTACCCTCCTGAATTTGGCTAATCATACATTCGTGCAGCCGGTATAAATGATTTGGCTCTATGTCCTCTGGAAGCACCTTTCTAAATAGCGTGCAGATAGACTTGAAATCATATTCTGGGTGTATATCAGAATAAGGACATCCTCCGCATTCACTCTCATTGTCTCGTGCCCCGATATTAATTATCGGTGCGATCTTGGTTTCTTTCTTACTGTCCATTTCATAAACTCCTTATGTTTACTTCGAAGACACAAAAACACAGCCCCAAAATCTGTCAAGGAAAATCTGCATGTATTGTAAAAAATAATCTAATGGTGTTGTAAATCAGATAAAATAAAAAGCAAGTGGACTTAGGTGCACTTAAGTGGACTTAGGTTGTCTTTAGTTGTCTTGACAATTAAATCTAATCTAATTAAATTAAATAGAATCTAATCTATCACTTTACATTCGTAAAGATGATATATATTGTGCGCTCCCGATTTTCCAAAAACAGGATTATCCCTTGACAACATTTCAAGTCTAATTAGTTTGTGTCTCATGAAGGTTAAAGAACTTAAACTGAATCCTAAGAACCCACGCCGGATCAGTCCCGATCATCTGGCAAAGCTAACTGCGTCAATTCAGAACTTTCCAAAGATGATGGAACTGCGGCCTATCGTTTACGATCCCGAAACTATGCAAGTGCTGGGCGGTAATCAGAGGCTTCAGGCCATTAAAAACCTGAAAATGACCGAAATACCCGATAGCTGGGTAAAATCCGCAGCCGATCTAACACCAGAGGAAAAGAAGGAGTTTATCATTAAAGACAACGTGCCTCTCGGTGAGTGGGACTTTGAAGCTCTGGAAGCTGACTTTGCAGAATTCGACTTTGCAGAGATGGGGATTGAGATACCTGAGATACATGCAGGCGATACTGCTGAAGTGCAAGATGATGATTACGAAGAGCCAGAGCAGATCACAACAGACATCCAATATGGCGACATATATTCGCTTATGAAAGACGGCAAAGAAATTCACAGGCTGATGTGTGGAGATAGCACCAAAAAAGATGACGTGGACAAGCTAATGGACAATGCCATTGCTGAAATAATGGTTACAGACCCACCTTACGGAGTTAATTATGATGCTGAGTGGAGAGTGGGAGCTGGCCTAAGTAAAAAAGGCACTGCGACAGGGAAGGTTACTAACGACAATAACGCAACATGGACAACGGCCTATGAACTTTCTCAATCTCAAGTAGCGTATGTGTATCATGCTGGCGTTAAAACTGGCGAGGTTTTACAAAATCTTATCGATGCAGGGTATGATCCAATAAACCTTATAATTTGGAATAAAAACAGCCTTGTTATTGGAATGGGCAATTATCACCATAAGCACGAGCCAATTTGGTATTGTGTTAAATCTGGCAAAAACCACCTATGGGCAGGATCAAGAACAGAAACCACCGTATGGGATATTGACAAAAACATGAAAAATGAAACTGGGCATAGCACCCAAAAACCTGTAGAATGCATGGCAAAGCCCATTAGAAATCACACTGCCAAAACTGTTTATGATCCGTTCATTGGCTCAGGGACCACAATGGTCGCAGCGCACCAGCTCGGCAGAAAGTGCTATGGCATGGAGATTGAGCCTACTTATTGCCAGATCGTTATTGACCGAATGCGGAAGCTTGATCCTGACCTTGAGATTAAAATAAATGGCGAAATACAAAAAGTCTCATAGAGTGTCTACCTTGGTAAAGCAAAGGGTAAGTGATCAGATTCCAGGGGAGGCTCTACCCTCCCCTGATTTGGATTCTAATGCCTAAGACGAAATTGACACCTAAAAAAATCGAAACCCCGGAACTGACGGCAGAGCACACCGCAAAGCGCAAGGCTAATATGCTGAAAGCTCTGGAGAACGCTATGGGGATCGTAACCACAGCAGCTAAATCCGCAAACGTGAGCAGGTGTCAACATTACAACTGGATCAAGGAAGATGAGGAATACGCCCAAGCGGTCAAGGACATATTTGAAATGTCTCTTGACTTTGCCGAAAGCAAGCTGCTACAAGCTATCAAGCGGGACGAGCTGCAAGCGATATTCTATTATCTTAACAACATGGGCAAGCGCAGAGGTTATAACCGCCCCGATCACGTGCAGGATGATACCACCCCCGAAGCCGTAGGCTTTAAGTGGGAAAAGATATGAAAGTCCGTGCTATTATCGGGCTTTATGCGCATCAGACTGAATATGTGCAGTCTGAACACCCACGTCCAGCGATCGTAGCTGGATACGGCTCTGGCAAAACCTTTGCAAACGTAATGCGCACCCTTTACCTATTGGAAAAGAGGCATGGCAAGGCGTTTATATTCTATGCTGCACCTACTTACGATCTTATCTATTCGACCTACTATCTGGAACTAATCGACACCCTCGATAAATATGGCATCAAATACCATGAGGATAAGCAGCATCACTCTATCCTGATCGACACCCCGGAACTAAAAGGCACTATCAAGCTGATCTCGCTGGAGAAATACAAGAATCTGATCGGCTTTACCGCTACTGATGGCATCCTTGACGAGTTTGATGTGATCTCTGTAGAAAGGCAAGAACCTATCTGGACAAGGGCATTGGCAAGGCTCAGGGGTGCTAAGGACGGCACTCTATCCATCACTACCACCCCGGAAGGGCATAAACTGGTTTACAAGCTATTCAAGTCCGGCAAGATAAAGCAGATCACTGCAAGCACAGAAGATAACAAATCCCTTCCTGAGAGCTTCATTCGGGATATGTATGATTGTTATGATGAAGCACACATCCAGATGTATATCAAAGGGCAATATGTCAACCTGGCGGGCTTACGTGCCATGTATAACTACAGAGAGGAATTGCTTATTGCACCCATAGCACCCGAAGCGATACCTCATAACTTGACCGTAGGCATGGACTTTAATGTTGACCCGTTCTGCTTGACTATCAGCTACATGGACAAAGACGGGAATAAGATCACTTTTGACGAGCTTTACATTCGCAATGCTGGCGGTGCTGATGGCTATGCTTCGTTTACTGACAAGGCAATGATGCTGCTATTGCAGTGCTATCCCAATCTGTGGTATCAGCAGAATATAGACAAAGACGTGCCTAAGATATACACTATTGCCATTGCACCGGATATGACCGGGGTGGCACGTAAAACACAGTCAAACATTACCGACATCACTATCCTGCGTAAATACGGCTGCCAGATTATCGGAACGTCAAACCCGCCTGTTTCCAGTAGAATCAAGGTTGCCAATATAGCTTTCCAAAAGGGGCTTTGGAAGGTCACCAAGAATTGCACTCACTTAATCGAGGATATGGAAATGTGCGTAACTGACGATTATGGCGAACTGAAAAAGGAAGACGAAGACCGCACCCATATTCTGGATGCTGTTACTTACGATGTATTTCAAGACTTCAAACACCTGATATTCAAACCAGTAGTAGGCAAAGAGATATGATTAACTTAGTAGCAGAAAAGCAGATAGCGGCAAGAGTAAATGACGAAATAATGCGCATGCGCTCCGCAGCCGTGGCGATTGATTTTTACAATGGCCGTCAATATGAACATATGCAAAATGTGGTTGCCTATCTGTACCCTCAGACCTGGAAGGATATTGACAAATACATTTCCTGCTCTGATCTTACGAAAGGCGTAATCAACCAGAAGTCAATCCTATTCGTTGCACCGCCTGAGATCGAACTTGACACTGAAAACGAAGCACTCATCAACACTTTCAAAGACCTGCTGGAAAAATCAGAGCTGCACAAGAAGCTGATCGCTGCTGACCGCATGGCCGAGCTTACCGGAAAGGTTGGCTTGACTTTGCACTGGCATTCAACCGATAAGCGGGTTGTGGTAGATATCCTGACACCTGACAAGACCTTCGTTGTTACTGACCCCCAAGACCCAACAAAGGCTGTCGAGGTATATTATCTAATAGGGAAAGATACCGATCCCAGGCTGGCAACTCCCGTCAATGTCTATGGCAAGTGGACACGGGAAAGCTATTCAGAGGTGGAACTCAACAACGAGTTTAAAGAAATCAAGACCGTTAAAGAGCCGATCCCCAACATCTACGGGGAGATACCCGTTGTCTGGCTCTCTCCTGACATTGAGGTTGACAGCTTTTGGGTTGACCGTGGTTATCCGCTTATCGAAGGCAATATAAATGTCAATCTGCGTGAATCAAATCTTGACTTGGCTCTTGACCATCAGTCATTCAGCACCATGATTACGCTGGGGCTTGGATCAACTAAGGACGTGATAACAGGCGTAACCAGACGTATTGATCTGCCCGCTAACGAGCTTGATAAGATTACACCCGCTGCGTATTACATCACACCCGATGCTAAGCTTGCCGAGGTGGCTGGCATTATCCAAAACAAGAAAATCAGCATAGCCAAAGAAGGCGGGCTTAGTGCTGATGCTTTCAACCAAGACGCAAGCAATATAAGTTCCGGCTACCAGCTTCGATTGACTCAGCAGCAAAATGAGGAAAATAACGAGCTGAAAAAGGTTATTTACCGTCCTTCTGTTATGAAGTATCTGCGTTTCATGGCTCAGTGCTACTCAGCAGAAAATGACAGCATTCGCATTCCTGATGATGTGGACATCTATTTCAATTACATGAGCCGTCCTGCTCTGAATAATCCACAGGAAACGGCAACTTTGCAGATAATGAAAATCAATGCCGGCTTAATGTCGTTAGCTGACGCCTTGCGAGAAAACAATCCCGATCTCAGCCAAGAGGAAGCCATTGCCGAAGCTAAGCGTATAAAGCAGGAACAAAGGGAAATAACTGGACTGATTGCACCGATAACCGCTACAGATTTGGGGGCTGAAAGCATACAATGAACACCGCCCTAAAACAGACCAACGCATTCGAAGCAGAGCTTGAAACAGTGGTAAAACGCTTGCAAACTCTCATCATCAAGAATGCCAAGTCTGGCTATCTATTCAGTCTCAATGCGGAAGAGCGGATTAAGTTTGCGCCTGACCTATACAATGGCTTGATTGACGCCCTCAATAACTCAGGCTATCAAGAACTGGTTGCCAAGCTACTTGCACAGGACAAGGACTTAATAGCTGAAATCAGGTCAATTCGTGGCGCTAATGGGCTGCCTACATCATTCAGCAAAACATCAACCGAAGTGTTTAACGCTTTTCGCAATATGGAGCTTGCCCAGTTTGAGGACATTCAGGAAGGCTTTGCCCGGTCATTACATCAAGAGCTTATGCACTTTGCACTTACCGGAGTTAGCGAAGATGTGTTTATTCAGACCATTTACGATAGATTAGAAAGCGGTTTCAAACGTTATGCACGAACCTATGCCATTACCAGCAGAGCGCAGTTTATCCAGCAAGTGCAAGATGAGGCAGCAAAGAATTATGACGGCGAGTTGTTTTGGGAGTACGTTGGCCCGGAAGATGATCGGATGCGGGACGCTTGCATTGAGGGCATGGCGAAAAGGTATTTTACAAATGAGGAGCGGATAGATTTTGAACTTGCCACCGCAGAGGAACGGGCTTGGAATTGCAGACATACTTTTGAACAAATATCAAAACAAGATTATGAGGTAAACAACAATGGCAGATAGACCAATTAACAATGATGATCTGATTACGATTATCCGGCCTCAGGGTGGGAATAAGCCTGAATACCGCACCATTGAAGAACTTAACAACAAATACTCTACAGAGGAGCAATCAGAGCTTACCACCTTGCAAGCTCAGGTTGGGAATTACGACTCCACCAGCAAAGGAAGCACCATCACAGCCGACATTGCAAGTGGCGTAAACGGCACAGCAGGCGTATCGGGTGCAATACGTTACGAAGCATCAAAACTATGGATTTCAGTTGGTGAAAGCACGGCAGCTGAATCAAATTGGAAATATGCAGAACTAACATAATGAAAAGGAATTAATAACATGGGAAAGATTAAAACGATCTTTGAGAGGATCAAGACCAAGATAAGCTCAGAGGAGCTTGCTAAAATTGAATCAGATATTTCTGAGGGAATAGCTGAAGATGAAAAACTATACACGCAGCTTGCCGACACCAGAAGGGAAAGCGCTGAACGCCGTGAGCGGGTTCAGGAGCTTCAATCTGATAATGACAAGCTAAGAGCAAAGACCACCGATCTCCAAGCTGAAATTGAAAAAGGAAAAGATCCAAAGAACGATGCAGAATTGAAGCGATTACAGGGGATCGAAACCCAATTCCAGCAGCTACAAACCGAAGCAGAAAATAAGCTCAGAGACCAATGGGCGGATAAAGCAAAGGTTTTATCTGTGGACAAGTCAAGCAAGATATTCGATAAAATCGAAAAGGTGAAAGGCAGGTTTGTCTTTCCCGAAGCCAATTCTGATCTGCCTATTGACGTTGTAAAGAGGAATCTGGAAACGTATGAACTGCTGGAATCTACCAATTACTTTACCAGTGAACAAACTCCGGCTGGTGGAAACCCTCCTGCTGGGAATGGCAACCCTATGCCTGGCAATTCAGGCCAAGCATACATTGCCGAAATAAAAACGAAATAAAAGGAAAACTAAATGGCTCTTACACTTGCACAAATTCAAAATCTGGCCGTTGAGTGGAACGTTAAACAAAGCCCGCTCATCTTGGCAGATTTGCTAAAGCGTTCTGGATTTCTCCAGACTGCGCTAATTCGGAAAGCCAGTGATGGCTTTAAGCACAAATACAAATGGTTTACTGAACTGCCAACTGCGACCTTTCGCAGCATCGGCGGATCGGTAGTACCGACCACGATCAGCAAGGACAAAGCTGCTATTGATCTGTGGAATGCAGTAATTTATCCCAAAGCGGATTACAAAGATGTCGAGGAAAACCCAGGTGGGAAAAATGGCTGGGTGGCTGCCAACATGCCTGGCATTACTGCTGGTTTTGGCCAATCCCTTGCCAAACAATGCTTCTATGGCACAGACCCCACCTTTGGCAGCACAAACGGATTCTTGGGATTGCATCAGTATGCAAAAGCACTTGGCAACGTAACAGCACAGCTTGGTGGAACGACTGGCAGCCGCAATACTCTCTTTGCGGTTCGTTGGGAAGAGAATGACGGTGCGTCAATCCGTATAGGTGCAGGCGATAATCTGATTAATATCAGAGACTTGACCCCTGCCGCCCCCACCACTACTGTTGTTAATACCACCACCGGAGCGGAAACGCTGGACTATAAGTGGCTGGTTGACGCATTCCTGGCTCTGATTATTCCCAGCAAAACTTCCGTGGCTGCCATTACTCAGATTGACGCAACTCACGTACCCACGGTGACCCAGATCAACGACCTGATCGATGCGGTTGATACCGGATCCGGAAAAATCTACCTGTATGGCAACAACAAGGTTCGTTCCATGATCTGGAATTTGAAAAACACTGCTTTGAAACTTGCGCCCAGCGACACTGATTACAATGTCCAGGTGCTTTCTTGGAATGGCATGGCTGATTTCAGTCTTGACCAAAATCTGGTGTCAAGCGAAACTACGGTTTTGGATTAAGGGGGTAGATAATGGCACGCTATAACAAATACGGCTTTGCTTATGACCAGATCATATGTGAAGACCTCGCTCTCCCGAATGCCACTAACCTTGCAGCCACAAACACCGTTACTCTGAACGCTGTTAAATCAGGTCAACTAAAGATTGTGATCTGTGCATCGAGCGTTACAAACGAGTTGACCAGTGCAGCTACTATCCGGTTTACCCCGCTGTTCGGAACAACCGCCACTACCTGTACGGTTCGAGGTGTTGGCACTATAGAGCTGAAAGAAGGCGACGTCACCCTGAACAATACCGCTGGCTCGGCTACCACCAAGGATTATCCTGATGATAGCACTTGGGCTGCTGGTGTTCGCATGGTGGAAATCCTGATACCCAACTACTTGGCGTCAACGTACAAGTTCATGGACTTGAATATTGCTTGCTCTGCTGACGAATCAGCTGACAAGATCGAAGCCTACCTGGTAACAATCTAAACCTCTGGATAAAGGGGGCGGGCTTACCTCCTTTGACCCGCCCCCGCTTTTAGAATGATAACAATAAACGACAACAGAGGCAGCAATGGGAAGCATTAGCTACTCACTATCGACATTGGCCAGCATTGCACGGCACGAAGCCGAGATCAATAACTTGGCACAACGATACACCCGCAAGGCGTTATCCGTAGCTGCAACCGTGCAAATGAAAGCCAATCCCGACACCATTACCGCCATTACTGCCATAACATCCTCAGGCTCGACAGTAGCTCTTGCAAAAGGTGCAACAACTTGGGCTTTGCCTTTAGGTGAGTATGTGCGCTTCATCTGTGCATCTGAAAATGATTACTTTTCACTTTTGGAAGGCACGGGATCTGTCGTTACTTCAGCAGGCGGAGACTATACTTTGGCTCTGGCCAGCGCACCAACTTGGACAGATGCGGAACTTGTGGCCGATTGGCAGCCTAAGATTGACTTGGCTAATGAGATGATTTACAATGCCATATATCTGGCGCTTTCATCATATGCCGGCCAAGATGATATCGCAAGCATTATGGCGGAGATTGAGAACCCGCAAATGCTTGGCATTGCTTCCGATTATAAGAGCTTGGAATTGATATTTACAGACCTGCTTGGCAAGGTGGGGAACACGGAAGCTATCAGCACTAAGATAGACTTTTACCGTGCTAAATATGATGAGGCTTTTGCTCAGGCGTTCAAGAGCCTTGACTTTGGCGATTATGGCTATCTGTTTGAGACCAGCATGGGGCGCATAACCAGATGATTAAAATGGGAATTGACAAAAAAGCTCTGGACAAAGCTCTTAATGACATTGCTCTGGCTGTGCGCAAGGTGATAAGAGACACCACGGCAAAGGGCTCAGATATGGATGGCAACAAGTTCAAAGCTTATTCAAAATCTTATGCAAAAGAAAAGCTTGATTATCAACGGGGCAAGCGGGATATATCCGCCGCACGCATAGCAAGAGCCAATCTTGTCAACCTGATGCTCACGGGAACTATGCTCCGGTCAATGAGCGTTTCTAAAATCAAGGAAGGTTATGAGATTTACTTTCCCGATAAGGAATTGGCTATCCGTGCATGGACGCATCACACGGGGGCGGGGAGGATGCCTAAGCGTAAGTTCTTTGGGGTTAGTTCTGCTGTCGAATCTGCTCTTTACAAGCAGTACATGAATCCTGACAAGGTAGCGAGGTTTTACAAATGACAAACAAGCAGATACTTGTACTGAATGAAGTGGTCAGGATATGCAAAGCCATTTCAGGAATCAACTTTGCTGGTCTTTATCCAGAGGCTATCTGGAACACGGGGCAACGCTTCCCCGCTGTTATTGTGCGTGATGGAGATGAGGACGCACCGAACTATAATGTAGGGCAAGAGGTCATTTACGATTATGCCGTTGATGTTATCCTGCACGTTGAACTAATCCCAGGGACTACCCGCATAGCCAATGTTTTAGATTTAGAAAACAAGATCATTACTGCGGTCATTACCGATCTCTCTTTAGGTGGTCTTGCTCATAATATCACAGGCCACAGAGTAAGCAAGGGGGATAATCAGGACGTTTTACTCGACACCAGCTCAGGCTATCAAGGCGAAATTACAGCGCGAGTAATTACTTTTAATATGCAAATAAAAGACACAAGGAGCTAAAGCCATGAAAGCGAAATATATTGGCAAGCTATACCGGGATGCAGATCACAAATTCATTCCCGGTCAAGAATATGATTTATCTGCCAAAGAGCTGGAAAAGTTCAAAGGCAAGTTTGAAGTCATTAACGAAAAGAAAACCAAAATCGAGGTAACAGACAATGGCAACTCGTAACGCAAACAATTATAAAATCTGCATAGTCAAAGAATCCAGTTATGGCGCAATCAACAAAACCCTGACCACGGCGGGCGGCGCTGTGTTCTTTGCTGATAAACTCGAATGGAACTACGCACCTATCACTGTGGAACTGGCTAAAAAAGAGAACTCACTTTACAAAGCAGCCGAACGCACTAGGATCACAGGCAAGCTCGTAACTGGCACGCTCTCAGGCGAATTGACCGATGGCCATGAAATCCTCTTGCAAGCGCATTTTGACGATGCTACATCACCATATCTGTATGCTGCTGCGCTACCTACTACGCTTAGCTATAATATCTATCAGCTATATCTGGACAGTGCCGGAGCGGTTACTCATTATGATGTTATTCTGGGCGCAATCATAAATCCGCTGGTGATCTCAGGCGAAGCTAATGGCGTTATTCAATACACGGCCACAATTGAGGGAACTGATTATTTGCAGCAACAGGCAAACTCAGCAGGAACTGCGCTAACCCTCACCAACGGCACAGTAGTTAATGGCACTCCCTTCTTGTTTGGGGATGTTACTTGCACCACTCACACCAGTAAGACTACCCTGCTCAGTTTCAATCTGGAACTGCGCAAGACGATGGTGGATAATAGCCAGCGTTTTATGAACTCGCGCACCAAAGCAAATGACTATTACAATCAAGTGGGTGGCACGCTGCAAATGTCAACATTGAATGATCCTGCAGTTGACGTATATACAAATAAACAAGAGGCTAATTCCTTCTTGAATACTATTACGTTAGTAAACCCACAAAAAACGTGGGCAATTGCAATTGGTGGAGATTTGACAGACCTACAGCGCCCCGATGCAGATCGTGGACTCTTTGTTACTAATGAAACATTTGACCTATGCACAGATACAGACACTACCGTCCCTGTAACCATCACAGTAACCGCACTATAACAAGGAGAGAGGAATGGGAGAGAAGATCACAACCTGCAAACCGAGCTTGATCAGTGCCAGAACCGATTTCAATTACCGGTTCGAGTTCACAGATACGAATGGTGCTGTTTGGGAGTTCGGACTGCATACCATGAACGCAAGGCAGAGGGGAGCGGTTCAGGCTTCCTTTATGATTGTGAAAATGAGCAACGAAGGCAAGCCGGAGCCGGAGATCGAGAGCAATATGGAGCTTTACTTTACTGCTCTGATTATGAATGCACTTGATAGCTGGAATCTGGATGAGCCTATCACCGTGGCTAATGCTGAACTGATGCCTAAAGATGTACGCTCTGCATTGGTAGAGGCGATCAAAACCCACGAAGGCACTAACGACCTCAATCTGGAATCTGATGTAAAAAACTAATGCAAGCGGTGCAATTCTTAGAACAGCAAGGGCGCTTTGCAGAACAAGTTTTGCAGACACCGGCAGGCGAATATCAGTTCTGCCGGTTCTGTGAGCTTGAAAATGACTGCGATCATAAGGGCGCAAAAATTACAGAACGCTCTGCCTTTGTCCTTCGCTATCTGTATGAGTTTGACGCAGGGGTTAATCTCTACCCGCTGCCAGGTTCATGGGAGCTGCAACCGCATTGGTTTATGTCAATGTTTACCGCTGGGCGTTCGGAAATGATCCGAATACGCAATGAAAAACAGCAAGCAGAAATCACTAAAGCAAGGGCGAAACGATAATGCAGCAAGAACTTAAGATAATCGTCAAGGCAGACGGCACAGCAACCGTAACCAGACAGCTTGATAGCGTCAACCAAAGTATCAACAAGATTGAAACTTCCAAGAATAAGCTGGCAATGGGCGGGGACTTCATGAAGGGCATGATAGGCGGTGCGATTACTGCTGCTGCTGCCTATCTATCCATGAGAACTGCTATCAACCTTGCCAGTTCTGCGGTTCGAGAATACAGCGATGGCGTTACTGCGATAAAAGAGGTCAATGCTACTCTAAACAGCACAGGCAGGGCTGCTGAGTTCAACTCGACCGAGCTTGGCAATATGGCTGATGCTTTGCAGCGGGTGTCCAACTTCGGTGATGAGGAAATCCTAAAGGGTGCAACTGTCTCATTGCTGCGCTTCGACAGCATAAGCAAAGAGATGTTTCCACGAGTTCAGCAGCTTGCCGTTGACATGGCTGGTTCAATGGGTGGGCTTGAGGGTGCAGTTCGTAATCTTGGCGTTGCTTTGTCTGACCCTGTGCTTGGAATGACCAGACTGCGCAGGGCTGGTGTCATGTTTACCGAATCACAACAGGAAACGATTAAGGCGTTAGTGGAAACCGGGGATAAAGCCGGAGCGCAAGCTCTGCTTTTAGATGCTTTGGAATCCAAGTATGGCGGTCTTGCTCTGGCGGGGGTTACTGCTTCTGCACAGCTAAAGAACGCCTGGGGCGAATACCTGCAAGCGATAGGTGGTTCAGCATCGGTGCTTGAAGGTGTCAAGATGGGCATGGCAACATTCTTTTACGGGATTGCAGCCGATAGCAAAAACATGACCCAGCAGCAACTAACAGATGTACTTTCCGTTCAGCAGCAATGGGGAGACACCACTGCATTCATTATGAACTTAGTGCCGACCGTGTTCAAGGTTATCGGAACGGGATTGGCTACCTTGTCATTAACTGTCTATAATTATGGGAAATTCATTAAGGATACCTTTGCAGCCATGATAAACGGGATAAAGACACTATGGCTGGACTTATCAATCTTTATGCAGAAAAATAACCCCTTCGCTCTGATTAGTCAAGGCTTGGAAGCTATCACAAATAAGCTTGGTTTAAGCGTGGATTTCACAAAGGTCAATGACAAAATTGTATCTCAGCTTGAAACAATGAAAGCAAACATCAGCAAGGGCACTGATTTCAAGGATGTCTGGGCTGATGTCAACGATATGACTTTCACCATTACCGAAGGCATTAACCGGATAACCGCAGCCGTTGACAAAGCCGGCCAAGGATATAGTTCTGCCACAAACTCACTACAGGGCTTTTATGATGCGCAGCGCAAGATGGTGAAAGAAGGCAAGAACCCCTTTGCAGGTGGCGCTGACCTAACCGCTGCTGATGATGCGGGTGCAATTAATGCCAAGATTGACGCTAACCAAGCTAAGGCCGTTGAGCGTTTACGGGACATGCAAGGTGAAATGCTTTCTGCTTGGGCTGCGTATTACACTACCCTTGATCAGTATTCCAACGAGGCAATTCAGGCACAGGCGAATCAATACAAGCACCAATTAGAGCAGCAATATGGCACTATCCTGTCAATGCAACAGATTGATGAAATGTATAATGCTAAGCTCTGGGAGCTACGGGACGCACAGCTTGCTCACTTCAAAGAGGTCAATGCGCAGCTTCCTGAAATTGCAAAAACCGATTGGGAAAAGATGACCGAATATGCAGTCAACGCAGCCAACGAAATGCAGAACTCAGGGCTTAATCTGCTTGAGAACTCCATTTACGATCTTATCTCAGGAACGAATTCTCTTAAGAACGTTTGGGCTAATGCTTGGGCAGCTATGGAGCAGATCGCACTTAGAGCAATGGCTGAGATTATCACTAAAATGCTTACTACTATATCCCTTCAAAAACTGCTTGGTTTAGGCTTTGGTGTTCTTGGGATTGGTTCAGCAGTTATCGGTGCGCCTGGTGCTGCTGACATACCGAGCATGCCAATTGCCAGTATTACCCCATCAATGCCAAGTATCCCTACGGGTGGAAATACAAACTTTGAACTGATAACTGCGATCAACGGCTTGCGTTCAGACTTGGCAGCCAATCAGAACCCCACATTCAACTTGACAATGGATGGCGTACCCTTACGCAATGCTCTAAAACGTGTTGAAACCAGATTGAACTACATGGGATCGGGCGCTTAATGTTATACGATTCGGTTCGTCTTGACATCTACACCCCTTTGGCAGCCACCGCTCCACAGGCAGCACCGCTATTATTCAGCATTGAAACAGCTAAAATCCTTGACTATAAGATTGATGATGATGTTTACCTGCAGGATGAGGCTTTCGCTATCCGGGGACGCATGGCAACCGTTACCACGCTTTGGGAAGAACAGACACAGGCTTGGCTGCAAACTAAAAGTATATGCACAATCTATCCTGAATATCTTGATGCCATTGTTGATATTGTGGACACCGAAACTAACATTATTCTTTTCCGTGGTGCTGTTCAGATTCAGGATATTGACCACGATTACGATAAGCGAACAGTAACCTTACGCTTGCGTGATTCTATTGATATCTGGATAACCCAGGCAAAGAAGTATTACTACACCACCAAAGAAGGCGGTTCAACTTGTGGGCTTATTGAGGGAGACATTTCATTGTTGACTTTGCTTTATATGCCCACCCAATACCTGCTAAAGGGCATGAGTAATGTAATCCCAAGCTATACAGAAACTTACAACACAAGCGAGACAGTTCAAGACCTGCCTATGGACATTGAAGGATACAACAACGACTTTAGTTCTTGGGTTCCGATGCTTAACGGCGCTTTATTCAATGCCAATTACGAAGCAAAATATAGGGTGGTGCAATACGACACTGATTTCAATATCTTCCACTGTGATTTCGTTCACATATTCGAGGCATCCGGTCAATTCTGCTATAGGGTATTAAAGGTTACGTTTGACGAAACTCCCCTATTACAGCCCAAGTTCGTGGGCTATATTGAAATGGTACAAACAACGGCTGCAAGGTTGGCGGGATATCTGGAAACGCTTATCTCCTCTCCGGGCTACCTTGCCAATGTATATGTTACTAATGGCCATGTCGAGGTGGTTGATTCCTATGGCGCAAGCAGAACCGTCAACGGTGATCAATATGGTGTTGCCATTAGCGGAGATCGGATTTACATCACATGTCCTTACAACGTCAAAATATTACAGATAACAGATGGCAAACATAGCTATGCTGACCTTGCTTATGCTTTATTTACAGCTAATGCTCTTGGCATGGGATATACTTCAGATGGGCAGAGGTTCATTATTAACAGCATGCTATCCGATACTTTAGACTTCACAGGCGGAACGGCACTCAGTAATGACTATATCATAAATCAGAAACGTACCGGCATCTTAGCGGATTTGAGCAAATTGGATTCTGCTCTAAGCCCTGCAAAATATGGCACTAACTTAATGAACGCCCTGAAAAACATATTTAGCAGACGCTTTGCAACGATTGGGGTTGTCCTGACATTCCAAGCACCAGAGGTTTATCGGCATAACGGGACATTGCAAATAACCGGAAAGATAGTTATTGATGGCAGGACATACGTAATAACAAAAGTTAGCTACCCTGACAAAGGCTTGGTTGACGTGGAATGTATAGGAGAGTGGGAATAATGGCAATAAAATCCGTTTGGGGCTTTGGTGGTGTTAGGTTTGAATACGACACCACAGTTACTTTCACTAATGGGCAAGGCAAGCTCTGGTTTCAGCAGGTCAATAATATCTATACTGCTAAGTCAGGAGCGGTAACTAATGTATTACAAGGCTATCGTGCTATGGCAAGCATAAAGCTATGGCAATCAGCAGCAGATGGCAGCGAAGCAACACTAATCCAGCAGCTTATTGAGATGCTTAATATGGCGAATGGTGCAGCGATTACGATTTATCCGAAGTATGATAGTGCAACGAGTTCAACCCTATCATATAGTATGGTGCTGGTTTCTGATATTAACATAGAAGATTTAGCGAATAACACCCCAATCGGTCAATCCTTGGAATTGCAGTTTATCGGTTCACACCTTTTAACGGTAATGCCTACCTTGATAGACAATCCAGCCGAATACTTCGTTATTGACGAAAACGGCAATCAGGTAATTGATGAAAACTCAAATAATCTAACGGCGGAGATATAAATGGCAAACATACAACTTAAAACCTTCCCAACCCTTAGCACTCTGGCAGCAGATGATTATGTTTATATGGCAGATCATTCTTCATCTGACGGGGAGCGCAAGACTTTACTTAGCACTATCAAGACGTTTATCCTGGGCGGGAAAACCGTGGGAGGTTCTGGTGCTGGTGATATTGTGGATAATAACTCAGCACAAACCCTCACCAATAAAACGCTAACTTCACCCACAATCAACACCCCCACAATCGCCACCCCTGCGATCTCAGCAGCCACTCTAACCGGGACAACCGTTTTGCCAGCCACAACTACTATTGGCACGGTTGACGCTACTGAAATTAGTTACCTGAATGGCGTTACGTCTGGCATACAGGCGCAACTAAACTCATTGGTTGCTACTTCCTTGACGATATTTCAGGCAACCTTGACCGCTGCTATTGAGTTTTCTCAGGCAGCAGGAGTGACCACAAAGAACATAACCCAAGCTAATTTGCTTAGTGCGCTGTCACTATCTGGTTCAACGTATGTAATTGATCACACCTCGCTAATTATCGCTTTGCAATTAGTCAAAACCACCACTTGGGATAGCGTGGGCATTTTGGATACCGGGGCGCATTATTCCTATACTGCGCAAACTATCAATGGACAAGAGCAATTAGACACAATCTCCTTTGCTGGACTTACAGCAGAGAAAACATATCAACTTGTAGCAACCTTAAAAGTATTACCGAAAATAGGAGTATAGCATGTCAAACATTCTACATCTTGACGATAACGGAAACCCCCTTCCCTTGCTACGTACCGGAGGGACTCCCGTTATTCTCACCTCTACGGGTGCATCTGCTGCTACTGCTGCGGCGATAAGCACCACACAGGACACCATTTGCAGATTGACCGCTTCTGCTGATTGCCACATGACCACAGGTACAGGCCCCACCGCCACAACTTCACACATCCGGCTTTGGGCTAATCAGGTTGAGTATTTCATTATCCCCATGAATCACAAAATCGCTATCGTGGGGGCTGCTACGCTTAACATCACGCCGCAGGGATAGTCATGGGAATCAGCATCGAAAACGTAATTGGGTGGGTGATTACTGTAGCGATATTCGTTTCAGTGCAAATCTTGGCGTTAGTGAAAACCAATGCCAAGCAAAGTGTTATGAATGAGCAGTTTCGTGAATCGATAAAGCTGTTGACGCAGGCGGATATGGAACTAATGAACAAAATAAACGATGCTCTGAAATGGGGACAAGAGATTGTTTCGCTACGTGAAAGCTATAATGCTGCAACGTATGTCAGGAACGATGTTTATAGTCAATGCTATAGGGAATTGAAAGAAACTCTTACCAGCTTACTTGACCTGAAATTCCCAGAACGGTTTGCCCGCATTGAAACTGAACTTGCTTATATCAGAGCAATCCTTGAGAAAAAATAGGAGATAATCATGACTAATATCAACGAAATCATCAACCAGCTTATTGCCATGTTTGGCAACATACAAACGCTTATCGGCGCTGCATCCGGTGCCATCATTGCAGGTATTGTGCTTTACCAGAAGATCAAGAAAATGCTTGCGGAAGGTGATTTGAATGCCATTATCGCACCTATCGCAGCGGAAGCGGAAAATAAGCCATTGCAGGTGCTGAATAGTATTGTCAATAAACCTATGGAGCTTGACGGAACTGCCAATGCTGTAAGCCATGCCCAAGTGTATAGCAACGAGGGGAAGGCTCTGATCGTGGCAACCAAAGCATTCGAGACTGCCAAAGCCGAGAAACCTAATATCCTGAAAAAACTTGGCATCACCAGTGCTGCGGACATGATACCAATCGTGAGCGCTGCCTATCAAGGCATTGTCAAGCCCATCATAAAGAGGCACTAAAATGAGATTCGGCATGGGAATGGGTCTCGGCCTCGGGGCGCAGCGGGGGGCGGGCTCTCCATACTCAGCAGAGGCTTTGGCGTATTTTTATCGCATTGGCATATCGAAAGTAGCTAATCCAGTCCTTGCCGCATCGCTTATTGACAACATCGTGGCAATTGGACTGTATCCTAATTGCCTCATGTATGCAGACATTTTGACTGGCATGGAGTCCCGCACTGCTGGAGCGGATACATTTATCACGAAGATATACGATATGTCCCCAAAAGCCAATGACGTACTGAACACCACAGAAACGCAACAGCCTAAGCTCACGGCAACGGGTGGTCTCTTTGACGGCTCTAATGACCTGCTGTCATGTGCTGGCTCTGATGTAGCGTTTCCAGTGACTAAAAAGCTTACTCTGTTTTCATGGGTAAACTATTCTAATACTGGCTCCGCATTTCCGCGCATTCTCAACTGCGAGGGGAAATGGGGAATCCTTGGTGATGGACCTAGTGGCTGGATTAGGTGGTTTGGGACTGGGGTGGACGCAATCATCGGAACTGTGGACGTGCGTAATGCCAATACATTCGTTGCAATTACCTATGATGGTGACGTAGGGAGCAATAACATCAATTTATACGTTAATGGTGGTCTCACCTCGGCTGGACATCTGACAATCACTGGAGGTGGAAACTTGACAGCCGTTGGCACTACTCCAGTTACAGTTGGCAATAGGGCTGCGGCAGATAGGCAACTGGCTGGCACAGCCAACCACATAGGGGTATTCAATGCTGTGCTGACCCCTACACAACTCAAGTCAATATATGACCTGACAAAATCGACCTATGGAGCGTGATTATGTTTGCATTATTTGACACATTAGAAGCATATCTGGGAAAAAACACAGAAATATCAGAGGCTCTTAGATACCCTGACGGGAACGGCACTGATAGGTATTCAGAAGAAAATCCACGTCTTGACGTGAACGGCAGATATGTGATGCAAGTGCTCCCGCACGTAGAGATATTTTTTGACGACTGTTTGGTGGAATCGGTAGAATATCCACAGGAGGTGGATGATGACTAACACATGGGAACACGGTGGTGTTATGCTATTGCTTGGTACCGCAGCTTGGTTTTTCGCATACGTCGCTGCTATGACGGCACTATAAGGATCTAACAATGAAAATCAATAACAAAGACAAATGGCTGCACTTACTGATAAGTGCAATCATGACCGCAATAATCGCCGTCAACCTGTCTTGGGCATCTACCCCGCCATCCAAGCGTTACATCCAAATGAAAATAACCATAACTTGAGGTGAATAATGATTACCAACATCAAGAGACACTTCTTTACCGGGCTATTCACAGGCATTGGCGCTGCCATTGTATTGCATCTGACCAAAGCAGAAAGCTGCGTATATGCGCTGGCTCTGGGCTGGTTTGCTATTACTGTGCTATTCGAGTATGCTCAGATGCTATTCTCAGGCAAGAAAGCCAAAGACTACCTGAAAGACGGCAAATGGCTGGACTGCATTGTGGACATCGCAGCCGGGAACGCAGGCTACTGGATTATCATGGTGGTGTCAATCTTTGGCACATACCAGGGTAATGTGCTGAGGTAGAGATGTATATCCCCCGGCACTTCAAATGGTACGAACTGATGCCTTCAGAGGAGTATAAACCTTATTGGCTTATTCTGATGGATGAACGCCTGCTCATGACCCTGGACGCTATCCGTGAGCATTACAACCGCCCCGTAACCGTCAATAATTGGATGCATGGCGGGTCTTTCCGCAACCGTGGCTTCCGGCCAATGACCGGAGATGTGGGGGCCAAATACTCACAGCATCGCTTTGGCCGTGCAGTGGACTTCGATGTGCTTGGCATACCTGCAGAGCAGGTGCGCAATGACATCCGCTCCGGCCTATTCCCAGAGATCACCTGCATCGAGGCAAATGTTAATTGGGTGCATATTGACGTAAGGAACACGGCAAGGCTGTTGGAAGTGCATCCTTGACGGAGCATAGAAACATCGAACTTGTAAGTAATCCTTGATTGTTCAACTATTCGATAAAATAGGAACCAGGAGATGGAAAAGAAAACGATCAGAATACCTAACTCAGAGTATAAGCAAAGACCGCACATAACATATTATCTTGGCGATGTCCATGAAGGTGCTGCTAATCAAACCACTGCACAATTCAAAAAAGCTGTTGCCATGATAGCCTGTGATGGGGACGCATGGGTGGGGGTAGGGGATTACATTGATGCTATCAATTACCACGATCCACGTTTCAATCCATGTGAAATATCTCAAGACTATGGCATCAGAGACCTTTCAGACCTGCCAAGAGCGCAATGCGACAGGTTCATTCATAACATTGCACCGATAGCTGACAAGTGCATTGGCTTAATCTCAGGCAACCATGAGGATGCTTACAAACGGCACAATACTTTCGACTGCACACAATATATTTGCGATGCGATTAAAACCGATAACCTGAAACACAAAGCGTGGATATCATTGACTTTCTTCCGGAAAGGAGATAAGGAAAAAACCTGCCCGGTAAAGATAGTTGTTTGCCACGGTGCTGGTGGGGGTGGCATGCGTGAGGGCTATCCGATCAACAAGGTTTATGACGTGTTCAGATGGGATATGGCTGATGTACACGTCATGGGGCATTTGCACCAAATGGCAACAGACAGGGCAACATATCATCAATATACCAATGACGTGCTGCGTGCTGACAATGTATGGTTTGCTTCCAACGGCTGCTTTCTTGCTAAGTCTGCTTTTGGCAATGATGGCTATTTTGAACAGAAGCCGGGGAAGGAATCAGCAATCGGGCTTATTCGGCAAAGCATTTACCCGTCAACGCATGATAAATCTCAAACAAGGATAATCCTTGAGCCTGTTTATTTATAACAAGCCAAGCAAATTGTATACATTAAAAACAAGACATGGGGATTGCATACTTTTACCATAACACGCTCCTAATACGCTACCTACTCCCAAGCCACACCGGCACCACAGGGCAGGATGTTTACAAGACCTGCCCTATTTTTTAGGCAAAGAAAAAGCCCGTCAACCGGGAGGTCAACGAGCTTCGGAGTACCTAATGAACGATCATTGACAATGTATTTAGGTTACTACGTTGTGTCAACAGAAATCTTTACCACAATCTCATCTTTGGCAGCCCAAACTTTTCTTGCCGTTAAGCTGGTAATTATCGCATCATCTTCCCACATGACCCCGGAAAGAGCATCTAATAATCCCTTGCACAGATTATCAATATCCGGTCTGGTTAGTTTCGGGATAACCGCACCGCTTGCAAGTCTGTCTTTGATGTGCTTAGGCGTTCCTTTTGGCAGTGCATACCGAAAGTCAATGTCAACAGATAATGCACACAATAGCAACCTGTCAGATGGCTTGGTTTGCGACAAGGCTAACATCTTGACCGCTTTGGCAAACCTGCGAACTGGAGCTGATTGGTAATTGTGTTTGCCTATCCGGAACGATTGTTTAGGAACTGCTTTAATTGGTATGGTTAGCGTTATCATGCTTACCACCTCCCCACTTTGGGGCTGCCAATAGCTTTCTTGATCTTGTTATTTGTCATTACCGGAATATGCCCATGCGCACAACGAACCATGTCTCTGATGTTTTTCTGGTCTTTCCAACACCACGAGTTCATCGGATCGGGGGTATAGACTACATAATGACAGCCACGGCATTTATTCAGGTTCATGGCTTTCTCTCCTTTTTCAATAACTGGTAGATTATTGGGGTGATCATTTCTGCGAAGTTCTCGGCAGTTTGATAGTGCAGTTTAGACATTGATTGCTCTGATCCGGAAAGCAGCAGTGGGCTAACGACAGCAAAAAAGTGATCAAAGCGATATAGCAGGCAATGCACCATCTCATGTGCTATGGTATGCAATGCCTGATCTAATGTATTGCAATCATATAGATTGATGAAGCACCTCGATATGTGGTAATCAGTATTGGGATACATATATGAACCATCTCCATGCTTCCCGTCGGGATCGGATATGGCGGTCATATATATCCTATTTTGAGTGCTTGGGACAATTTTGCCAATAGCCCGGATAGACTTATCGCACAGCTTTTGCAGTTCTTCAAGGTTCATTAATCGCTCCCTCCTCTGCATCTTCTGATGAGTATTCGTTCAGCTTCGCCCCGCAGTGTGGGCAGATGAGGTGTCTCACTCCGTCACGAATCCAGATGTCGCAGTCGCAGTTAGCGCACTGCTCTTGATAGCGGATGTCTTGCTTAGGCATTGTCAAATCTTTCGTATGTTGCATTTCTTTCTCTCCACTGTTACAATAGTATCGTTATGCCACCCACCATGCTTAACAAGCATTATTTCTATCACTTCAAATCCCCTGCCTATCCCAAAGCCATTGCTATTCCATCCAAATGAAATAGCATAGCCACCCGTTCTAATTATTGGGGAAATGGCATCTTTCAGCTTAGAGTAATAAGACATTGTTGTGTCCCATGAAGTAGCCTTGCCTCCAAAACCTTTATACATTTCAGAAACCTGTCTTGGACTATATGGAGGGTCGAATAATACCCCATTAAACAGGATTATCATATCGCCAATAAATTCCATTGCATCTACGTGAAACATTGCGTTTGTATTTGGGTTTATATCATTTGTGACTTGGGCAGGGCTGTTCAACCCAGCCATTGGGTCTATCCAATTTCTGCCATCACCGACATATCTCGATAGCAAGTTATTTATGGGCTTAATGGTAAATGTATCCTTGTTTGGCATAGCCCAATAACATGAGAATTGCGGGTTGGTAACTATCCTTGGTAAATTATAGCGGATGTCTTGCTTAGGATTCATTTGATACCTCCAGATTTATCGTAGTTTGCTCAAGCTCGGATTCGATGCGTCGGGCTGCGATCTCGCAATACTCTGCACTTATCTCTATACCAATGTATCTGCGGCAATATCTCGCAGACATTGTGATAGTTGTCCCACTACCACTGAATGGGTCAAGCACAGTTTCACCTTCATTGCTCCAAGACAGAATATGATCGGCAGCAAGTTTTTCTGGAAATATCGCCGGATGCTTAAATACATAATCGCATGATGATGATTTGTTATACCCCACTGCATATCTCCACACATTTCCTTTAATTCTCTCAGAGGAATTGCTAACTACTCGTTTTCCCTTTGTTGTTCCGTCTTTTTGCCTATCTGTTACGAGTTTATTGTCTGCACGATATAATGACTTTATTTTAATTGGATTGAATGTATTTGGCTTCCCCTTAGTTAGCACAAACATATATTCAAACTGCGATTGATACCTGTTAGCGTCTGGAAACGAAATTGTATCTTTTTCATAAATCATCGTATCATGGAGATTAAATCCTATCTTTTTGAAATATAATGCTTGTTTGAAGCTGGTGCCAGATTCAGATCCATTTATTGTCGCATCGCCAACTACCCAAACGACAACCCCGCCTTTTTTAGTAACCCTGAGTAATTCTTTGGCTATGCCTTCAAAGTCAAAGGAATATCCCTTGTAGTCTCTTAAGTTATCATAAGGCGGAGATGTAACTGTTAATTCCACACTCTCATCAGGCATGGTCTTTAGCACTTCCAAGCAATCACCATGATATAATGAACCAAATTCGCTAACATGATATGGGGTAATCATAAATCTACTTCCATTTGTAATTTAAGATTGCTGTGGAGCAGGTTGTGGCATTGCTTACAAAGCAATACCCCGTTCTTGACATCCCAAATTCTTTCATCCAATAATGCCTGCTCGAGTGTCTTTATTTCGTATTTGGTCAACAAATCTGCAAGCAATATAATGTGATGAGCGTGGGGTCTCTTTTTTTGCGTTATTCTTGCACCACATTCTGCACACATAAACTTATAAGATTCATAAACATTTTTTCTCCATTCGTAATATCTCGAGGTGCTTCTTATAGCTGCAAGCAATGTTTTGTTTCCTTTTCTTTGCCCAATGCCTTTGCATGGGATGCTACAATAAGTTCTATTTGACAATGATTTTGAAACGATAAATGGTTTTTTGCATATTGGGCATACTTTTTCTATCCTGTTGTCTGCATTATAACACTCTTTGCAACAATATTTTGCCCTGCCACGTTGCACTTCTGCGTATAATCCAGTAAACTTTTTGCCACAATATGCGCATTCTCTTGTAGTTCTTTTGTTTCTTAAAATAAAGCTACACTCTTTACTACAACAAAGCCTTTCTCGTTTATTCATTCTTGATGGTATGCACTGAAATTCTTTGCCGCAAACAGCACAAATGGTTTTTGATATATTTGTTTTTCTGCTTTGCAAATAGCATTCTCTACATTGTATTGCGTTTAAGTGTCGCAATTTCTTTCCGCATGTTTTACAATAATTTATCATATTTACCCCTTAGTGCAACACAAAATGATTAGCTATATTTGTCAAGCATTTTATACAGAACACCATGCTCTGTCTCGTGATAAGGTTTGTTCACCTTCTCCCTCCTCATCAGCTGATAGGCCAGATATCGCACTCGCAGTTAGCGCACTGCTCTTGATAGCGGATGTCAGTCATTTGTGCCTCTTTTTGGCGAATACCGGGGACATGTTTAGTCTGCTTAGTATGTTTTTGGATAACAAGCAGAGCT
>Ga0209099_1000835_pt1 | contig 34699 bp, 24 predicted proteins | sample AD_JPNHW2_MetaG_FD_184430 | JGI IMG/M metagenome (GOLD analysis project Ga0209099, IMG submission 184430) | Active sludge microbial communities of municipal wastewater-treating anaerobic digesters from Japan - AD_JPNHW2_MetaG (SPAdes) (version 2) | ecosystem: Engineered > Bioreactor > Anaerobic... | reverse complement strand
CTGGTGGACTGGAACCTTTCACGCACAAGATACTGGGGAGTTCCTTTGCCTATCTGGGCCACGGAAGACCACTCGGAAAAAATCTGTGTAGGCTCGGTGGGCCAGCTTAAAAAGGAAATTGACAAAGCCGTTGAAAAAGGCTTTATGAGCACTAACCCATACAAGGATTTTATCGACGGAAATAATTCAAAAGAAAACTATAATACCATTGACCTGCACCGTCCTTATGTAGATGAAATTGTGTTGGTTTCGCCCTCGGGCAAAGAGATGTTCCGCGAACCCGACCTGATTGATGTCTGGTTCGATTCAGGCTCCATGCCGTATGCGCAATTGCATTATCCTTTTGAAAATTCTGAACTTTTTAAAGCTAAATTTCCCGCAGATTTTATTGCCGAAGGTGTTGATCAAACCAGGGGGTGGTTTTTTACCCTGCATGCTATTGCTGCAATGTTGTTCGACTCTGTTGCCTTTAAAAACGTAGTTTCCAACGGCCTGGTGCTTGATAAAAACGGCAATAAAATGTCGAAACGGCTCGGCAACGGCGTAGATCCTTTTGAAACCATTGCCAAATACGGCCCCGATGCCACACGCTGGTATATGATAACCAATTCGCAACCATGGGATAATCTGAAATTCGACAGTGAGGGTATCGGCGAAGTGCAGCGGAAATTTTTCGGAACGCTGTATAACACGTATGCGTTTTTTGCATTGTATGCCAACATCGACGGCTTTGCCTACCGGGAAGAAGAAATCCCTGTCGAACAACGTCCGGAGATAGACCGGTGGATTATTTCGGAGCTCAATACGCTGATCATGCAGGTTGACGACTGCTATGCCGATTACGAGCCCACCCGTGCCGGCAGGCTGATACAGGATTTTGTGGATGAATACCTCAGCAACTGGTATGTGCGCCTATGTCGCCGCCGTTTCTGGAAAGGCGATTATTCAACTGACAAAATTTCGGCCTACCAGACATTATATAAATGCCTGAATACCATAGCATTATTAGTCTCCCCCATCGCGCCTTTTTTTGCCGAAAAACTTTTCCTCGACCTCAACAATGTTACGGGAAAACTTCAGTTTCCATCTGTCCATCTCGCTGATTTTCCGGTAGCAGACAACAATCTGGTTGATATAGACCTTGAAGAACGCATGGAGCTTGCCCAAAAAATATCCTCCATGGTGTTATCTCTGCGCAAAAAACACAATTTGCGCGTTCGTCAGCCGCTGGCAAAAATAATGCTGCCGATAACAGAACCCAAAACAAAGGTGCAGGTAGAAGCTGTTAAAAACCTGATACTTTCGGAAGTTAATGTAAAAGAAATCGAATACATTGAAGGCGAAAACAATATTCTGGTAAAAAAAATCAAACCCGATTTTAAGGCGTTGGGGCCAAAATTCGGAAAACAGATGAAGACGCTTGCTGCCGCCATCAGCGCTATGAATCAGCAGCAAATCATCGAGCTGGAAAAAAACAAAACCTTCGGGCTAAACATTGATAATGCACCTGTTGAAATTTCCATCAACGACGTGGAAATTATTACCGAAGACATCCCCGGATGGGTAGTATCGGTGTCAGATAACATTACGGCAGCCCTCGACACCACACTTACGCCACAACTTGTGGAAGAAGGCCTGGCCAGAGAATTTGTAAACCGTATCCAAACCCTGCGAAAAGAACTTCATTTTGAGGTTACCGACAAAATACGGGTGCTGGTGGAAAGACAACGCAATTTAGTTGATGCTGTTGAAAATAATAATGTGTATATTTGCAGCGAAATTTTAGCTGAATCAATAGATTTTGTTGATACAATTGAGGGCGTAAAAAATCAGATAGAACTAACAGACACCACCATAACTTTTGTTTCGTTAAGCAAAGCTTGATTTTTAAATTATAAAACAAAAATATTATGCAAAAAAAGGTTAAAAAGGCTGTTGTGAAAAAAGTTGCTGAAAAAAAGATAAAAAGCGCTCCCAAAAAGAACGCTGCAGCAAAAAAAACCACGATGAAAAAGACTGCCGCGGCGCCAATTAAGAAGGCTACAGCAAAAAAAGTTGTTGCAAAAAAAGTTGTCAGCGCTCCAAAAAAAACGGGAACAACAAAAAAAACCACTATAAAAAAGGCCATAATTGCGCCAAAAAAAAATGCGCCAAAAAAAGTAATCAGCACTCCAAAAAAGAAGGTGCTGGCGAAAAAAGTTGAGGTAAAAAAAGTGGTCAGCACGCCAAAAAAGAAAGTGTTGGCGAAAAAAGTTGAAGTGAAAAAAGTTGTTAGCGCTACAAAAAAGAAGGTGGCACCAAAAAAGAAGCTTATCGTAAAACCAACTGTGGCAAAAAAGCCAGTAGCAGCACCCAAAAAAGTTGAGGTTAAGAAAACTGCCAAAGCTGCTCCGGTGAAAAAAACTACTGCACCCAAAACAAATCCACAAAAAGTTGCGGCCCCTCCCAAGACCATCAAGCCTTTGGTAAATAAAAGCACTGAAAGCAAGACCAAGGTTTCTGTTAAAAAATCAGAAACAAAAAAAGTAAACCAGCCTGTTAATGAAGAAGTAATTAAAACCCCTGTTGTGGCAGGAGAAAAAGCTGAAAAAACCAGATATAGCGATGAAGAACTCCAGGAATTCAAGGAAATCATCTTAAAAAAACTGGAAGAAGCCCGTCGCGACCTCGAACTGCTTACCGAGGCCTATTCAAACAACGCCGGCCAGGATATCAACGACACCTCCCCCACTTTTAAAATCCTCGAAGAGGGCTCTCAGGTGCTTTCAAAAGAAGAAAACAGCCAGTTGGCCATGCGGCAGGTCAAGTTTATCTCGAACCTCGAAAACGCGCTTATACGCATTGAAAATAAGTCCTATGGTATTTGCAGGGTAACTGGAAAATTAATATCCAAAGAACGTCTCAAAATAGTGCCTCACGCTACCCTGAGCATGGAGGCCAAGCTTCAACAAGGCAAACAAAAGTGACGCTTACCGATACCAAAAAAAAACTGCTGATTTCTGCCACGGTAGTTTTTGTCATTCTGTTGATTGACCAAATAATAAAAATTTGGATCAAAACTCATTTTTTTCTCGGCGAATCAGTTCATGTGTTTGGAACCGATTGGTTTCAAATATTATTTATTGAAAACTACGGGATGGCTTTCGGGATGGAGTTTGCCGGAAATTACGGAAAGATAGCCCTTAGCATTTTTCGTATCATCGCTATCTGTGCTATTGGTTGGTATATTTTTTATCTGGCCCAAAAGAAAGCCGGCACTTTTTTAATTGTTACTATTTCGCTGATTTTTGCCGGCGCTATCGGGAATATTATCGATAGTGCCTTTTACGGTCTTGTTTTCAGCGAAAGTACCCCATTTGATAAAGCCCTGCTCTTCCCTGACCAGGGCGGTTATTCAACGTTTTTGCATGGGAAAGTAGTGGATATGTTTTTCTTTCCCTTATTTACTGTGGATTTGCCCACGTGGTTTCCTTTCTGGGGAGGGCAAGCCTTTACTTTTTTTGAACCGGTATTCAATATTGCCGATGCCACCATTACGGTAGGGGTTTTTGTTTTGTTGATTTTTCAAAAACGCCTATTCCGCTTCGAGGCGGCCTCTCTGGATGCCCCTGAGAATCAACAACCACAAGGCAAATAAAGATCGTCGCGGGGATTTATCAGCATTACAGGCATTTTGTATTTATTGTCTATGATGCTTTTTTCTTTTAATCCAAAAATAAAATCATCCACCGCAATTTCCTTGGTAGCCATAATCACTACCATGGCGCCCTGGTTAAGCCAGGCATAATCCACAGCATATTTATCAATATCGCTCTTGAGCCCGGCCTCAAATTTAATCTGGTAATCCACATTTAGATTAGTATATAACTTTTTTACCAGGGCAAGATTACTGCGCAGGGAGGCTGCAAAGTAAGGATCCTTGTAATGCCGGGTCAGAATGCTAACAGAGCTTCCGTTCAGGGTGCTGATATGTCCTGCCCATGCGGCTTTTTCTTTTGACTCACGGTTGAAATCCAGCGGCAACACCATGCCTTCAAACATGGTTCTTCGCGGCAACACATCGTGCACGGCAATCAACGGTATGCGCAGGTTCCGGTAATCGGTAACCAGGTTGCCTGGCGTGAAATAATCAGCCGCATTTTTTTGTGTATTAAGGCCGGCCACCACGGCGATGGCGTTGATACGTTCATAAATCTTATTAACTACCTGATGCACCTCATCAACAAAAACATACACATTAACCGGCACTTGCCTCAAAGCAATCACATCGCGGGCAATGGCGATAAGTTTGTTTCTAATGATATTTTCCGCTTCTTCACGTTCCGGATAAAGCCGGATGTTTTTTTTATTCAGCGCATGAAACAGACTTATCTCGCACTTGAACAGAGTGGCCAGTTCAATAGCCGTTGTCAGTGCGTTTTCGGAGCCTTTGGAAAAGTCATAAGGCACCAATACCTGCTGTCTGGGAGTTTCTTTTTCCATCACTGAATGATATGCAAAGATAGGATGATTATCGTATTCTAACACGGGGCGGTTGAACATCTTTTATGTATCAGCGCAATTATTATTGCATAGCCGGCTACCCGAAATGCTAAAAAAAAGAACCCCGTGGCCGGGGTTCTTTCGGAACTTTTTTTGCAGCTATGGATTTGGGGGGGAACAAATCCTTTAGCTTTTTGAGGGGTTTAATGAATAAAAGACAAGGCCAATTTCCATTTGGTTGCCTGAGGTTAATTTTTTTTCTTATAAAAGTAATTTTCTTCACGAGTTCTTTAAAACATCCGGCTATAGCGGGATTAAAAGCTATTAATAAACTCCACTACCAGCTTAAAAATCTCGTTGTATTTTGTCAGCGGCAGGCCGGCGGATTTATCAGTAACAGTATGATATTCCTTGCATTCGTCTCCGAGAGAATAAATAAAAAAGCTTTTTACACCATTCTTATAAAAATGATAATGATCGCTGTTGGCTGCTTCTCCCCTTTCGCTGATTGTTTTCAGATAATTATGCCGGCTATTGATGAATCTTAGTTTTTCAAACTCTTCTTTCAGCACGCTGCCGTTTACCACCTTAATTCCCTCGCTGCCCGTACTAACCATATCAAGATTTATCATGAATTTAATAGCCTTCAGTGGCACCAGAGGATGTGTGGTAAAATATTCTGAACCCAACAGCCCTGCCTCTTCAGCGGCAAACAACACAAAGGCTACAGAATACCGGGGCCTGTTGGCTGTATCTGAAAAATGCCTGGCCAAATCGAGCACCATGGCCGTTCCGCTGGCATTATCATTGGCGCCTGGAAAAAAAGTTTTACTTCCCATCATGCCAAGGTGATCGTAGTGTCCGCCAACAATCAGAAAGGTGTCGGGGCTCACACGCCCGGGCAGGTAGCCAACCACATTGTTGGTAACATAATTTTTCTGCAAGGCCGCGTCAATTTTCAAATAAATTTTTCGTGTTTTATCGGGTAGTGATGTCCTTTTCAGGCTGATTTTTATTTGCCTGCACTGTTGCTGTGCGCGGGAAACATGCCACGAAACATTTTTGTCGGTAATACTTATTAAAGCCGCCGCTTCGGCTAATTTTTCATTTTTCAGGTCCTTAAACCCTGTATCAATTATCAGTGCAACCTTGTCAAGACGTGTGGCATTGAATTTTTTAATTTTTTGGGGATAATTTAAACTTTCCTCGTTCAGAAACATGGTTTTAAAAACGGCATTTGTCGATGCGGCATCAGGAAAAACCACAAAATCGGTTCCCGGTATCAGTTCCCTGTCCCCTGCCATAAGTATAACGTCGCCAGGAAAGGTGTTTATGCACATATCGAAGGGTTGCAAATATCCTGTTTCAAAAGGTTTTACGCCTGACTTTTTGAATTGTTTTACGATATAATCTGCAGCTATTTTATCGCCCGAATTTACATACCCGCGCCCAAAAAATTCAGGTGATGCCAAGGTGTCTATCGCCCCGCGTGCATAATTAATATTTTGAGAAACAGACTGATTAAAAAGACTTAGCGAGACAATAAGCAGAATAAGATACTTTTTCAAATCAAAGGAGTTTTTTTATCACAAGATCCTCGAGTTTCTGATAGGCTTCATCGCCATTATCCCAGTTGTTGGCACTTCGCAGTTCCACCAGGGCTGTAGTGGCCATTTCAATTGAGGTACATGCATTTAGTTTTTCGACAGCCTTATTGTATCCCTGTAAGTCGCCTTTAAATAACTGATTGATAAACAAAAACTTATCGTTTATACCAATAGCGCTTTTTAAATTAGAGGCTGAAGATTTTCCTATTTTTTCGGCCATCGTTTTATCATTCTTTTCGGCTGAAATTTTTTCGAGAACCGAAGGTGCTGTTTCTTTAAATTTGTCGGCAACGGTTTCTTTGTCTGCCAATGAAAAGAGGTCGCCTGTTTTTGCTTTTTCGGTTTTTGACTTTTTCTTCTGTTCTGATTCGCTAACTTTTTCCTCTACTATCTTTTCAACTTTTTCTTCGGGCTTTTCTTCCCGTAGTTTCTTGAGTTGTTTTTGTGCACTGTCCTCATTTTTTGTGTCAAACAAATCTGTTTTTTCTTGAGGAATTGGTGCAGATACATCTTGAGGTTGTTTAACTGTAATTATTATTTCAGGAATATCCTCTGTTGCCGGCTGGGGCACAGCTTTTTCGGTGGCGGGCGGTTCGTTGGTGGTTTTGGGCGTAAGTGGCTTTTTGTTCAGTTCGTTGAGGTCGCCATATCTTTCATACAGTTTTCTGATATTCGCCATGATGATATCCAGTTCGATCTGAGGTATTTTCCCTTCGTACTGGCTAATAGTATTTGATTGTTCTGCGAGTACTTCCAGAATTATTTTTATTTCTCCTGTAACAAGATTGATTGCCATAGTTGAAAAATTAAAGGTTAATATTAAATTTGCAGTATTTTACAGGCATAAAATTATAAAAAATAAATACGCAGCGCTGATGTTTATTGAAAAAACCGTTGAAACACATAAAAAAGGCTTTATTGAAGTCATTTGCGGGTCGATGTTTTCGGGAAAAACCGAGGAACTTATCCGCCGGTTGAAAAGGGCCAAATACGCCCGGCAACGTGTTGAAATTTTCAAGCCTGCAGTAGATGTGCGTTATGATGTTGAAAATGTGGTTTCGCATGATGAAAATGTGATTCATTCCACACCGGTGGAATCGGCCTCACAAATACTCTTGCTCACTGCAGATGTGGATGTGGTGGGCATTGACGAGGCACAGTTTTTCGATGCCGAAATAGTGAATGTGTGCAATATGTTGGCCAACCGGGGTATCCGGGTTATTGTTGCCGGCCTGGATATGGATTATCTGGGTAAGCCTTTTGGCCCCATTCCCGCCCTGCTGGCCACCGCCGAATATGTTACCAAGGTTCATGCTATTTGTTTACACTGCGGCGATCTGGCACATGTGTCACACCGGATGATAGAAAACGACAAACTGGTATTGCTGGGCGAAACCGACACCTATCAGCCGCTGTGCAGAAGCTGCTATAATAAAGCAATAAAGGGAGCTGAAAAAGGATAATTACTTTAAAAAGATTGTTTTGGTGGTTGTTTCTCCGGGTTTCAGGCGGATAACGCCTCTTCCGATGAGAGAATCGGGAGTGCCTTCGATGGGTTTGAACACTATCACATCAAGTATTCCTTCGTACTTAAACGCATGTTCGAATTTGCCCGCAATGTCTGTCTTGCCTTCCACACGAACATCCTGATACTGTGGGGCAATAATAATATCGGCATAAGAAACCACCACCATAGTATCGTTGAGCTGTTTGGCAAGAATGATTGCCGTACAATCGGTATTTTCTTTTTTACAGCCATAAAAAACAAGAACCCCAAAACTTGCAACTAATAACAGGGCTAAGACATTTTTAGGGAGAAATATTTTCATTGTTATATTTTTTTTAATTTTGTTCAGCGTAATGAATACGCAAATTAAAACAATTTTGTTACAAAACTACACAAATTTACAAAATTTATCATTATGAAAAAATTTATCGTTTTCTTTTCGTGTTTGTTTATGTTGTCTGTTGCCTTTAGCCAGAGCGACCAGGCGGTATCCGAAAAAAAGTTTTTGCTGAAAACAACTTATGGGGATATTACCTTGAAACTGTACAACGACACCCCCCAGCACCGTGATAATTTTGCCAAGCTGGCAAACAAAGGGTTTTATAACGGTTCTATTTTTCACCGTGTCATCAACAAGTTTATGATACAGGGTGGCGGAGCGAAAGGCGGCACCGAAGACGCCGGATATACCATACCTGCTGAAATTTTGCCACAGCATTTCCATAAATTCGGCGCCCTGGCGGCTGCGCGAACCGGCGATCAGGTTAATCCCCTCCGGGCCTCCTCAGGATCGCAGTTCTATATTGTTCAGGGAAAAGTGTACACCAGCCAGGAGCTCGACCTCTTTGAACAGCGGATGAACAAAAAATTTACTGCCGAAGAACGCAGCGCCTATACTACAATTGGAGGCACACCGCACCTGGATGGCGCATATACGGTTTTTGGCGAAGTGGTGGAAGGGTTTGAGGTGATAAATAAAATTGCCGCCGTTAAAACCCAGCCCGGCGACAAACCCGCAGAGGATATTTCCATGGAAATTATTGAAATAAAATAATTCTTTTTCCAGACACATTCTTTCCGGAAGCCGGCATTACTTTAATAATACTAACAAAAATGGAATACAATATAAAACGTCATCTTGACGAAATAGCATCTTTTTCGACAACAAAACCCGACGAACTTGAACAATTCCGTATCAAGTATTTAGGAAAAAACGGGATTCTCAACACTTTTTTCGAAGAATTCAAGGCACAAGCCCCGCAACAAAAACAGGTGTTGGGAAAATTATTAAATTCATTAAAACAGGCGGCTTCCGAAAAATACAATACCCTGAAAAACGAACTCGATGCGCTGGGGCAGCAGGAAATCAAGCCGCTGGATCTGACACTCAACGCCACCAACGGAGCTTATGGGGCGCGCCATCCTATGTCGATAATACGCCAGGAGATTATTGAGATTTTTTCAAGATTGGGTTTTACTGTGACCGACGGCCCCGAAATAGAAGACGACTGGCACAATTTCACAGCTCTTAATTTTCAGCCCGACCATCCGGCCCGCGAAATGCAGGATACCTTTTTTATTGAACAAAATCCCGATATCGTGTTGCGTACACACACTTCTTCGGTGCAGGTGCGGCTTATGCAAAACCAACAACCTCCCCTGAGGGTGCTGATGCCAGGCAGGGTTTACCGCAACGAAGCCATTTCGGCACGTGCACATTGTTTTTTTAATCAGGTGGAAGGTTTGTACATTGATAAAAATGTGTCTTTTGCCGATTTAAAACAAACGCTGCTGTACTTTTCGAAAGAAATGTTTGGCGCCGACACCAAAATACGCCTGCGGCCTTCTTATTTCCCCTTTACAGAGCCTTCGGCCGAAATGGATATCTCTTGTTCATTATGCGGCGGAAAAGGATGTCCTATGTGTAAAAAAACCGGCTGGGTGGAGATACTGGGCTGCGGCATGGTGGACCCCAATGTGCTCGAAAACTGTCATATCGACAGCAAGGTTTATACAGGTTATGCTTTTGGAATGGGTATCGAGCGTATCACCAACCTGAAATATGCCGTTAAAGATTTGCGGCTATTTTCCGAAAATGACATCCGTTTTCTTAAGCAATTTGAAAACAATATTTAATTGATTTTCAATTTATTATTCGAAATAAAGAGGAAGTTCGATATAAAAAGTTGTTCCCTTTTTCTCTTCGGATTCAAAACCTATTTTCCCTCCGGAGTTTTCGATGATGGCTTTTACGATGGCCAATCCCAGCCCCATACCCTCGGACTTGGTGGAAAAATTGGGCGTAAATATCCGTGGCTTCATTTCTTCGGAAATCCCGGAGCCATTATCCCTAACAATTACTATTGCCTTGTTTTCCAATTTATTAAGTTCAATTTCGATAAACCCGTTTTGGTCTTTTCCTATGGCCTGAATAGCATTGGTAAGGACGTTGTTCATCACCCTGATAATTTGATTTCTATCAGCAAAAACAAAACAATCGCGGGGTATTTTGCTTTTTTCGAACAAGATGTCAATGTGCGTATTAGCCATAAAAATCGAAACCGAGTTTGTCAACAAATCCGATAGGTTTATTTTTTCGTTAACCGGCTTGGGCATTTTGGCAAAGTAAGAAAATTCGGAAGCGATAGCCGACAGATTATCAATTTGTTCGATAATATTTTTGGTAACTCGTTCTAATTTTTCATCCCAATCGGGGGCTTTATCTTTCCAGGATTTTTCAAGGTGCTGAATGCTAAGTTTCATGGGCGTCAGAGGATTTTTTATCTCGTGGGCCACCTGCATGGCCATCACCCTCCAGGCGCTTTCACGTTCGGACCGGCTGAGCTTTTCGGCACTTTCGGCCAGTTCGTCAATCATGCGGTTATATTCTGAAATCAGCCCCCCTATCTCGTCGTTCCGTTCCCAGACAATTTTTTCGTTCTTTTTTTCAAGTTTCACATTCCTGATTTTTTCCCTGATAACATTGAGCGGACGGGTAATGCGGCTTCCGGTAAGTAAGGCAATTATAATAGTTAATGCAATGAATACCACATATATATTGATAAATGCGGAGAGAAAGGATGACAATTCCCTGTTTAATTCGCTTTCTTTAGCAAAATATGGTAAATTAATGTAATACAGCACATTATTGTTTATTCCGAAAAAAGGCACATAGGCAGAATAATACTTTAGGTCCCCAATATTTTCTTTATGAATAAAGGTGGTCTTGTTTTCGCCGCTGAGCCGGTTAAAGGCCGTTGGATTCATTCTGTCGGACAAAAGGCCTTCGGAGAAAATTTGAGGGCGCGAGGTGGCAGCCAGAAAGCCTCGGGCATCAAACACGTTAATGTCGGTAAAAAATATATTGGAAAACTTAACCAATAACCCATTGAAGTAAGCAAGTTGTTCTTCGTCAAGGGTTTCGTTATTGCCAATTTTATTTTGAATCTCTATTAGGATTGACATAGACTTCTCGTTAAGCTGGTCGATATTTTTATTATCGTTCAGATTACGTATAAAATAAAATGTTGACACACCAATTATCATAAAGGAAATCAATATGATAGAAACCATAGACAATTGCAAACGGTTTTTGAAATTCAAGCTTAAATTTTTGCGTCCGGGAATTATTTTATCAAATACATAATAAAGCAGCACAAGGATGGTAAACAGAATAAATAAAATAGAAAATGGCGCTACGATATCGAGCAGATTTCTGTTCTTTTTGCTAACCCATACCACCGACGAATCGTCGGATTTATAACACAAATGATTGTATCCCTTGTAGTCAAAAAAATACACGTCGTTGACAAAAAGCGCACTATCTATAGTATAATCTCTTGAATAATAGTATTTTCCATAAGCATCTATCAAATTATTTTTATAATATTTAGCGTACGAATAATTAGACAGGTCGGTGTTGATAAAAAGTTTTTTATCAATAAGTAGTTCGGGGTAACCCAGGCCTTTAGGTATAAATTTTGAATTCAATTCAATAAACAAATGTAACAGCGAAGAGTCGATCATAAAATCAATGCTGGCCAGATAGTTATTACCTCCTGTGCCGTAGTTTAGCAAATACAGGTCGGGGCAGGAAGCCATTTCGCCATAATTTTTAACCAAATTATCGAAAAACAACTTGCAATTTTGTTTTTCAGCCATGGCTTCCAACAACAAGCTATCCTTTGGATTACAGACGGTTATCTGTACTTTGTATTTATCCCAATAACCCGAAAAATACTTTTTGGTAAGGTATTCCCTAATCTCGCTTTCACCTTGAGGATAGGCAGCTAATTTTGTTAGCAGGGTCACATCATTGCCAATTTGTTTTCTGATATCCTTAAACATATTTTCGGCCAGCGGATCTTCACCCGAAGATATTTTGTGTGCCAGAGATATTCGTTTTTCAAGTTCTTTACTTCTGGTGGTAACATTTAGCGTATAATAAGTGGCAAAAGTAAATATCAGTAAATACGCAATTATCTCGAGATAAGGTATTTGTTGAAGGTTTTTTTTACGGAATAAAAAGTACACCGTACAAAAAAGAATAAAGCACAGGGTAGCTGGCCAACATTCAATTAATTGGAGAAAATTTGCGGCACAGGCAACTATCGCAAATAATATTACGGGGACTAAAATATAAATAGGACGTATTTTGAGCCCTAAACAATAATTAAACAATACGGCCGAAAGCAAAAAACAAGAAAAAATCAACAATGAAATAATAATCAAGCCGGTTATGCTGAGGCCGTTGATGGAAAATAACTGGTCTAAATTGTAAGAAATGGTAGAATCGGTTATAACGGACTGAATAAGTTTAATTATGTACAAAAACAGCAAGGTAACAAAAACCACGATGGCAGCCACGGCCAGAAATTTTTGCCAGTTTTTAACTACAGAATGTTTGTTTAAGGGGGCGTTTTTATACACAAAAACTGCGATAATAAAAAATAATATGGTATTAATCAACAAATCGCCAAAAGAAGGCAACAAAGAAGATGAGGCATAATATATCGGGCCAAAAATTTCAGTTTTATACACCGCTGCAGGGAGCCTGAAATAAAATAGAATGCTTCGCACCAATACCATGGAGAACACCACCCCAAGTACCATAAATGTTTTACTAATTTTTCTCTTCTGGTAAAAATACCGGAAAACCAGAAAAAGCAGGTACAACAAACAAATAAAGGCGAGAAAATATAGTACCAGAACAGACACTTGTTGAGCAAGGGTATAGGCCAGGTTGTCGTCGAAGGTCAAGGAAAAAATGCTTTCTCCTTTCGAATTTTGAATGACATTTTGGTCCGTTTTTTCGGAGATATCCACCCCAGGAATCTCCGTGCCGAAGGCTATGTTAAATTTATTCTGTAAATAATCGTTTTGGTAGTTATAGTTGTTTTTAATTAAAATGGCCGCCGCACAGAATTCATCATTTTTTTCTTTTTTCAGGACATAATACCATCCATTATCTTTTTTCAGCAGCTTTTTTGCACGCAGGTCGGTCTCTACAAAATGCCTGGCGGGCAAAAAATTATCGGACCAAAATACCAGAGAGTCGTTTTCATATTTCAAAAAAGTTATTCCTTCTTCTTTTGAAATTTGTAGCAGGCGGTCGTTCGAAAACAAATCAACAGGAACATTTTTTATAGATTTATCAAAAAGGTCGTCGATTATTTTTGTTGCTATTTTTTCTTTTCGCTGAATCTGGTTTTCAACTTTTTTTATGATTTTATCTTTTCGCGACTGAAGGCTAAGAATTTTTTCCTTATTAAAAACACAAAGGATAACTAAGACGCAAAAAGCGATGGCAACAAAAAAAATACATTTTGAAATATTTTTTTTCATTTTTTGTAAAAAATTTTAGAAAAACTCAAAAAAAACGGCTTAAAATTAATCAATATAACGCATTTTTTTTGTTTTGGCAGCCCAAGATATTACAATGGGGCCTTTTTTTATTACAGGCGCTTATTTTAGGTCATTTTTTTTAAAAACGTAAATCATGCTGGAAAATTCGTTGTGCTTATATTTTGCCCAAAAATTTGAGCTCAGGCCCTGGAAAAAGGCTTTCGCCGGATTGGTTTTTCCGGTTTTGTATTTTTCGCTTACAAGACTTATATAAAATGCATCAAAAACCATTGGTTTTTTTTCCACAAGATAAAAACCGTGTTTATCAAATAATTTTTCAATTGTTTTAGCAGTAAAATGAAAAAGATGCCGGGGAAGGTCGTAACCTGCCCAAAAATTTTTGTACATAGCGGCATCTTTGCTGTTGGGGTTGGGAAGCGCTATCACTGCTATGCCATCGTTTTTGAGCAAGCGGTGTAGCTGGGCCACCCTTTCGTTGACATCATGCACATGTTCCAGTACGTGCCACATAGTGATTACATCATGGTTTTCTTTACCCAGATCCGGAATCATTTTTTCATCAAAAACGTTCAATTTGTAAGTGTTCGCGGCAAAATTACGGGCCTCTTCGTTTGGCTCTACTCCGCTTACCTCCCACCCTTTTTGTTGAAAAAAGTCAAGAAATTCTCCTGTGGCACACCCAATATCTAAGATAGATCCGGCTTGTTTGTATTTACTGATGAGTTTGAATTTTTTTTGATGGTTTTTCTTTCTTACGCGGGCATAAATTTTATCAAGCAGGCTTTTTTGTTGAGTAGAATGGGAGATATAATTTTCGGATTTATAATATTTTGCAATTTCATCGGTCGAAGGCCTTGGATTTACAAATAGCAACCCGCAACAAGGGCATTTTACAATTGTAAATTGCTCGTGGGTAAGGAAATGGTCTTCTGTTTCCAGGAACTTTTCAAAGTCATTATTTCCGCAAAGGGGGCAGGTATTTAGTTTTTCCATTTTTCAGAGTTTCACGTGAAACATTAACGTCCGAGACACACCAAAAGCACCGTTATATCGGCAGGAGATACGCCACTAATGCGGGCAGCCTGGCCAATGGTGCCGGGTTTGTGCAAAGATAATTTTTCTCTGCCCTCCATCGATAAGGCAGTGATTTTTTTATAGTCAAAATTTTTGTTTAGCGTAATGTTTTCGAGTTTTGATATTTTATCGGCAATTTCTTTTTCTTTTTCGATATACGAACTGTATTTTATTTGTATCCCGATTTGCTCAAAAATTTCCATGTCGTTAATTCTTTTTTCCTTTGCAAAATGCGACAACTTTTCAACTGAAGTCATCAATGAAAAAATATCTACCTCCGGTCTTAACAGAATATTTACCAATTTGGTTTTTTGTTTTATTTCAGGGGTATTTTTCTGAGCAAGGAAGTAATTAACCTCCTCCGGATTTACGATTTCATTTTTTATAAAATCGTGAAGGCTGTTTAATTTTTTGATTTTTCTTCTGAACTTTTTCATTTGTTCGTCAGAAATAAGGCCTAATTGATGACCGGTTTTTGTCAGGCGCAAGTCGGCATTATCCTGCCGTAGCAAAATACGGTATTCGGCCCTGGAGGTAAACATGCGGTAAGGCTCATCGATACTTTTTGTTATCAGGTCGTCGATAAGCACGCCAATATAGGCCTCGGATCTTTTAAGTATAAATTCGGGCTTATTATTTAATTTATTAAAAGCGTTTATTCCAGCCATGAGGCCTTGTGCGGCAGCTTCTTCATAACCGGTAGTCCCGTTTATCTGCCCCGCAAAATACAGGTTTTCGACTAATTTCGTTTCCAGAGTATAGTGCAACTGTTCTGGTGGAAAATAGTCGTATTCGATAGCATATCCCGGTTTAAATATTTTGGCTTTTTCAAAACCTTTTATATGGTGAAGAGCGTCCAATTGAATTTTTTCGGGCAGTGAAGAAGAGAATCCGTTCAGGTAATATTCCACAGTATTCCAGCCCTCAGGTTCTAAGAAAAGCTGGTGTCTGGTTTTGTCGGAAAACCGTACGATTTTATCTTCTATCGATGGACAATAGCGCGGGCCCACTCCTTTTATCCTTCCATTAAAGAGGGGTGATTTTTCAAAGCCCAAGCTAAGAGTTTCATGAACTTTTTCATTGGTATAGGCCAAAAAACAGCTTTTTTGCTGCTTGAGCACCTCGGTATCTGTAAAAGAAAATTTGCCGGGATTTTCGTCGCCTTTTTGTTCGGTAAGTTTACTAAAATCTACAGTTCGGCCATCAATTCTTACGGGGGTTCCTGTCTTCAGGCGTTTTTTCTTAAAGCCCGCCACAAGCAGTTGATCGCTCAATCCTTCGGAGGACTTTTCGCCCATACGCCCACCCGTAAAGTTTTTTTCACCAATATGCATCAATCCGTTTAAAAAAGTTCCAGAAGTCAAAATCACGGCCTGGGAATAAATTTTTATTCCCAACAGGGTTTCCACTCCCCGTACTTTTCCATTGCTGATCAATATTTTTTTTACTTCGTCCTGCCAAAAATCCAAGCCCGGTATATTTTCCATCACCCGCCTCCATGTGGCCGAAAAAAGCATGCGGTCGCATTGTGCCCTTGGGCTCCACATGGCCGGTCCCTTTGAACGGTTAAGCATCCTGAATTGAATCATCGACCGGTCGGTAACTATGCCTGTTCTTCCGCCAAGGGCATCAATTTCCCTTACTATTTGTCCTTTTGCCACGCCACCTATGGAAGGGTTGCAAGACATTTGGGCAATCAGGTCCATATTCATAGTTATCAGCAACACCGATGCGCCCATTGTGGCCGCCGCTGCTGCCGATTCGCACCCGGCATGCCCCCCTCCTACTACAATAATATCATATTTTTTTAATAACATGGCAGGGTTTCACGTGAAACATTGTCTTAACACACTGATTTTCAATTTATTGTGGGTCAATTGGGTCATACGCTTCAATCAAAAGATTTTTAAAATATACAGGCTGCTTTCCCCTGTGCCATAAATACACCTGCAAGGTATCTTCCTTATCCCTGACTTCGGGTGTTAAATAATCAACAAAAGATTTTTGCCACACCCCTCTTGCATCATCGGCCGGTTTAAGTTCTTTGGTAAGGTATTTATAACACTTTTTGTTGTGAATAAAGGTTACCACAATCAGCGGCAACGGCTCGTTATAGCTTTCGGGGACCAAAAATTCGGCCTGTGCCTTAATCCACGCATAGTATTCTCCGGTTATATTTTTAAACTTGATATACAAGCCCGGCGAATAAGGCATTGCACTGTCCATAGCCAGGCAATACGTATTTGTATCCTTTAAATCCCTTACCAAATTGCCATACGCGCCATTAGGGTTTGAAAAATCATAAAGACCAAGGATTTTCCTGTTGAAATTTGCCGGGTCGGGCATAGTTTCGTTCATGGTAAACGACCTGTTGACCATCAGGAAGTTTTCTGCGCCATCGGGTATGCTGGTCTTTCCAAATATGGCACAATAATACTTTTTGGTCATGGTGTAGCCTTTTAATATGCCGTTATAAAACTGCCACCACTGCAGCAAATTCAGCATTATCAAAAACACGAACAACAGCAAAAGCGGTATCAGCAGATACAACTTTTTACCGGCCCATTTGATAAAATATCCCAAGGGCAGCGCAAGCAGCACATAGGATGTTGTCATAGCCCGCTGGCTGTAGCAACCTCCGGCATACCACCAGCACGACCAGCTTGAAATAAGGTACAGGCTGAGCACAAAAAATGCGGTAACCGCATAAAACACATTTTTTTGTTGTTTATACAGAGGAACCAGTCCGATGATATAAAAAATGGCCAGGGGCGTATAAATCAGCCATCCTTTGCGGAAGCTCAGCAGGAAATTGCCCAAATGGGGGCTCAGCAGATCGAGGCCCTCATTGGGATTGGTATAGCTGTAGAACACAAAACTGCCTGTTTGTCTTTTCCAATATAAAAGTTGTGGAAAAATAACCAGCGCAAAACACAGCATTCCTAACAGAATCTGGTACTTATGTTTGCTTATCAGGTTAAGTTTTTCGGTGAATGATTTTTTATCATAAATACCCCACAAAAGCGGCACGAGAATACAGACAATCTCCGTAGGTCTAATCAGCGTAATCATCCCCATCAGGAGGCCCATAAAGACCATATACCGAATCTTGGGCGTTTTGTGCCATTTTATTACATACCAAACCAATATGGCGAACAATGCAAACAGCAAATTATGCGGGGTAACGTTGCTTCCGGTGACCTGATTTATGTAATTAGTACCCAGTACCGTCAACAGGAGTAGCAGCCCCGATAATTTATCGCTGAAAAAATGGCGCAACACTTTTCTGAAAAAATACAGTCCAATGATAGTATAAATAAAGGCACCAATGGCGATACCGTATTGATACGGCATAGAAAATCCGTCGGCGGGATATCCGAAGGCGAGTGCGTAAGCGTGTGAAAGCAGGAAAAACGGCGCATACAGTATGGCCAGGCTAACGGTAACCGTGATGACCTTAACGTCTTTGGGCCCGAGAAAAGCCTGGTAAAAGGTATCAGAAGGGCGATAGGTGTTGAAAATATGATCGATCCAGGCCGGATTCATGAGGTCGAGGTCGTGATAAATAAATTTGGCCGGGAGATACAAATAATAGGCAAAAACATCCCAGGTGAGCACACTCTTTGGCGGGTAGATAAAAAAGCGTTCTACGCCGATAAAAATAAGCAATAGCAATAAGATTAGTAAGGATATCTTATTTGCGATGATATTTTTTTTCAGAGGCATCATCTTCCATATATTTTCTCAGCAAAATTAGGTAAAAGTCCTCCTTCTCCGTCATTTTTGTTTTTTCGGCGGGAGTTTTGTCGGCATATCCGCACAAATGCAATAAGCCGTGAGCCATAATCCGCCACAATTCGTTGCTGGTTGCCTGTTTATATTTCACGGCATTTTCGGCCACCCTGTCGATACTAATGAAAATATCGCCGCGAAGGAAATTATCTTCGCAGTAATCGAAAGTAATAATGTCGGTGAGCGTATTTTTGTTAAGGTATTGTTTATTGAGAGACAGAAGATAATCGTCGCTGCAGAGCACCACGCTAAGCTCCACCCCTGCCAGATTGTTTATTTCCGCATGGGCAAGCGCCAACAGCCAGGATTTAATTTTTTTTTTATTTTTTAAGGGGAAGGATACGTCTTGCTGAAAGAAATCTATTTTAAAAACAGGCATTTTCTGATTATTTTTTTTCGAAAATATTTTTCCTGACTTTAAAATAATCTTCCAGTTGTTTTTTTCTGTGGATGAATACTTCTTTATTGATGGAGGTGATATTAAAAATCATTCTGATTTTGCGGCCATTATCCATAAAATGCACATCGTCGGCCAATGTTTTTATCAGATATATTCCGGTACCTTTTTTTTCGGGATTGGCTTTGGCGTCGGTGGCATCGGGGATAGCTGAGAAATCATAGCCGGCGCCCTGATCTTCCACGGTAAAATCGATACCTTTTTGTGAAAAATCGAAATGTATCATTACTTTTTTGTCGGGATTGCTTTTGTTTCCGTGGATAATAGCATTTTCGACGGCCTCGGTAAGGGCTACCATTATATTTCCGAAATACGTATCGTTCAGGTTATAATAATCGCAGATGCTTTCGACGAATTTTTCTACTTCCGTGATTTCGTGTATATCAGATTTTATTATTAAGGTGTGTTTTTTCATCAATCATCAAATTTATAAAAATACTCATTGGTCTTATACTTAAAAAACGGGGTTAAAGTTACAGGAATTGTTTTTAATAATTCAAGTTCTTTTGATTTTAACCTGTTATACTCAAAAAATTGATTTGGGTTACTATAATTTTTTTCAATGGCTTCGTTAGATTTTCGTTTTTCGTCGAGTTCTCTTTCTTTTTCGGCTTTTTCTGACTCCAATAAGCGGGTTAAAATTTCCTGTTGCCTTTTGATGGTTTCGTTATTGATGATTTTGTTTACCAGGTCGGTTTCGGTTTGTTCCATTTTTTTCATCATGTCGCTGATTTGTCCGGCATTTCCCGCACCTTCTTTTTTCTGTTCTTCGCCATATTGCTGAAGCATTTTGCGTAAGGCCTCCTGCTGTGCTGCCAGGCGGGCCAGTTGTTCGCTCATGGATTGCTGGCCGCCCTGTCCGGGTTTTTGGCCGCTTTCCAATTGTTTTTTCAGGGCTTCCATTTGCTTGTTTAGCTGATCCTGCATTTGTTTCATCGACGAGGCTGACGGTTTGCCATTGCCCGGTTTGCTGCATTTTCCTCCTTTTTTGTTGCAGGATTTCGACATGGATTGCATTTGTTGCTGCATTTGTTGCAAGGATTCGGCCAGCAACAGGGCCAGGTTGTTTACAGATGTCATCACATACTGTTGCCATTTTTGACTTTGTGCGATGTTGCGGTTATGCAGCGCTTCTAATATTTTTACCACATTTTCATTAATGGCAGAGATTTCTTTGTTGACAATAGGTTCAATGATGCTTTGTCTTTTGCTCAGTGCAAACAACGAGTCCTCAATCATTTTCAGGTCGTCTTTCAGCTCTTTCTGCTTATCCATTATCTGGAGGTACTTTGGATTGTTGATATTGGTTGTTTTGAGCCTGTTGATTAGTTCTTCCTGGCTGAAAGATACATTTATCAGGTTTTCGAGCAACTGACGAAGTGCCTGTTCGTCTTCGGCCAGTTCTTCCTGTGCCATTTCTTCCTGCATTTTCATCAGGTCGTCGGCCAGGTTTTGCATTTTATCGCCGGCGCTTTTTTGCGATTTTGAGGCATTTTTCCGCTTATTGTTTTCCAGGTTATTTTTACTGTTGTTGAGTTCTTCCTGGATAGCCTGCTGCTGGTCGTCGGTATTATCAAGTTTTTTGGGGTCTTCCAGTTCTTTGTTAAGCTTTTCGAGGTTTTGCAGGTTTTGTTTTACCTGCTCAAAATCGTCGTTGATTCTGCGTTGCTCGTCGAGCAAATCTTGTTGGTTTTGTTTATCATCAGAGGTTTTGTCCGACAGTTCTTTTTGCTCTTCAGCAAGTTTTTGCAGTTTTTCGATGGTTTCGGACATTTTTTTCTCTAATTCCAGTTGCTTAAACAATTCAAGGTTTCGATCGAGTTCTTTTTCCAGGTCCTTGTTGTTCATTTTGATTTTGTCAAGCATTTCGTTGACCTTTGTTTTATCGAGCTTATCGAGCATTTCCTGCATCTGCCTGAAAAGCTCCTTCATCTCATCGGTCATAATTTTGTTGAACAAGTCCTCTAATTGTTTTTGTTTTTCCAGTATGCTGCTGTCGGGTTTTTGAAACTGTTGTTCGGAAAGTATGTTTTCGTGCAACTGTTCTTTAATATTTTCCACGTTTTGCTGTAGCTGTTGCTGTTTGATAAGGAGGTCTTCGATTTGCCTGCGTTCCTGCCAGCTGAGGTTTTTTTTATCGAGCATTTTACGGTTGATATCGTCGGCTTGTTTTTGCAACAGGCTGATATCTTTAATGGCTTCATCCATTTTGTTTTTCAGGTCGGTACTGTTTTGCTCGGCCTGTTTTTCCATTTCATTTTCTGTAGGTATTTTAAACATCATTTTTGATGACCGGGCGGCCTTGCTGCCATTTACGCCGTCGTTGTCCCAGATTTCGAAGTAATACTCAATCTGGTCGCCGGGTGATACCTGAAGCGCCGACACATCAAAGTAATGATAAAATTCTCCCTGGTTTATTTGTTTGTTGAAGGTAATGTTTTCCGACAATTCAGCGCCTGCATTGTCATCATCCTGTTTTAGTATCCTGTACTTGAAAAGTAGCTTGTTAAACCCGTAATCATCTTTGATAAATCCTTTGAAATACAAATGGCTGTAGTACACGGAATCGCGATATTCTGTGACATCCACCATGGGATAGGCGTCAGGAATAACATTAATTGAATAGGTCAGCGAATCGTTTTTTTTGATAAACTGGTTTTGCGGAATAACGGTATAGTTCTGGGAAGTGAGAAAGTTGCGGCTACACAAAAACACTTCGTTTTTCACCGGTTCGAGGAGCAGGGATTTATCCACAAATTTTAACAGGATTTTTTTGGTGTCTTTGGTCAACAATTTCCAGCAAATATTGGTGCCGGCCGGCACGCTAAGGTCGCCGGAATTTTCCACTACTTCATTCTTTTTTCCTGTATAGGCAGGATAATTCAACTGCACCTCAAAATCGAGAATTATGGGCTTGGGTATTACTTTCAGTGTATAGCTGCGCGATCTGTATTCATCGGCTTTCAGATAAAAAGTAAGGTCTTTCTGTAAATTTTTAAATGTATAATTAAACACTACCACATTTTCTTTATTGAGGCTATACTCATTTTCGTTGTACACCACAAATAATTCGCCGGGGATATCGTCACCGGTGAGTTTTACGTTTAAGACAAAATCCTGCTGCTGCACTGCTTCAAGACTTTTGTTTAGTATTACAAACTGAAAAGGCGCCTGTTTTTCGTAAAAAGTGGAATAGTTGTAATACCTTTTGGTAGGTTCGGTTAGCACGGCGGGCGAAGCAATAAGAATCACCAGCAAAATAATGGCTGGTGGCAATAAAAATTTCAATAATTTTTTGTTTACCTTAAAATCAACAGCCGCATTGAATTGAACCGGAGACAAGGTGTTTATTTTTTGTTCAATTCCGGCATTAATCAGCTCCAGACTGGTCGTGTCGGTATCCGAAATTTGCTTTAGCTGCAAGGTGTTCAGCAGTTTGTCCTTCACTTCGGTAAAATGTTCTCCGATGATTTTTGCCGCCTGTTCATATGAAATCACCATTCCGATTTTAAAGAGCCTGAAAAGGGGAATAATAATAAATTGTATCAAAACAAAAACATTGACCACTATGTAAGTATAAAACAAAACGGTTCTTACGGTGGAATTGAAATAGGCGAAATTTTCAAGAATGGTAAGTATTAAAAACAAGGCTAAAGAAAAAGACAAAAACAGCAAAATCCCTTTCAGAATTTGGTTTTTGTAATACTTTCTGATAAAGAGATCCAGTTTTTTTATGAGTGCAGAGTAGGCGTTATTCATAATGTTTACATCCCGGCAAAATATAACGGTTTTATGAAAGACATATTTTATTTTATGCAAATTTACAAAAATTTTATGGCTTTAGATTTCTCTCGTAATCTCTTTAATTCTTGTAATTTAATATTTATTAATAAAAATTTTTAATAATAAATTTGGTTTTTATGATTACATATAGTAATATTGAACTCGAATTTAACTTTAACCTAAAACAAATCTTATGAGAAAATTTACATTGTTAATTGTAATTCTGTTATTTTCAGGATTGCAGATGGCCTTTGCCCAACAAAAGACCATCACAGGTAAGGTAACCAGTAAAGACGATGGCACTACTTTGCCCGGTGTTACGGTCGTGGTTAAGGGCACGACCATAGGAACGGTTACCGACGTAAATGGAAAATACACTATTTTGGTTCCGCCGAAATATGATGTGTTAATATTTTCCTTTGTGGGGATGAAATCGCAGGAAATTAAAGTAACCGGAAGCGCAACCATTGATGTGATTTTGGAATCCGACGTAATGAACATCGAAGGTGTAGTTGTTACCGCACTTGGCATTGCCAGAGAAAAGAAATCTCTTGGCTATTCGACGCAGGAAATAAAGGGCGACCTGGTGCAAACCGTTAAATCAGACAACTTCATCAATTCTCTTTCGGGAAAAGTTGCCGGTGTTCAGGTAAAAAAGAATACCAATATCGGCGGCTCCACCAACGTTTTGCTGCGTGGCAACAAATCGCTGACCGGCGACAATCAGGTGCTTTTTGTGGTTGACGGCGTTCCTGTCAACAACAGCAACTTCAACACCTCCTCACAGATACAGGGTGGTATGGGATACGACTTTGGCAATATGGCTTCGGACATCAACGCCGATGACATTGAGTCAATCAACGTACTGAAAGGTGCTGCTGCTACCGCCCTTTACGGCTCACGTGCTGCGGGCGGTGTTATCATGATTACCACCAAAAAAGGTACTACTGCCGGCAGCGGTGTTGGTACTGAAATAAAAAAGAAAGGTATCGGGATTACGGTAAATTCCGGGGTAACCATGGGCTTTGTTGACAAAAGCACATTCATTAAGTACCAGAAAGACTACGGCGCAGGCTACGGACACTATTATGAAGGCGATCCTAACGATGAGTTTTGGTATTTCCGTGATGTTAACAATGATGGCGTGGATGAGCAATGGGTAGTTACCTCGGAAGATGCTTCCTATGGTGCTCCTTTTGATGCCAGCCGATATGTGTATCAGTGGAATGCCGTTGACCCCGAATCTCCCTGGTATATGACAGCCACTCCCTGGATTGCTGCCGAAAACGGTCCTATTACCTTTTTCCAAAAACCGCTGACGTTCAACAATTCAGTTGCTATTGATAATGCAGGGCCTAAAGGCTCCTACCGTCTGGCCTATACCAATTTTACGCAAAAAGGTCTTTTGCCTAACAGTAAATTAAACAAAGATAATGTGTTGTTGAATGGTTCGTGGAATGTTACGGATAAACTCACTGTGTCGGGGCAAGGCAATTACACCAACACCCGGGCTGTGGGCCGTAACTCTACCGGATACAGCGATAATATCATGACTTCATTCCGTCAGTGGTACCAAACCAATGTTGACATACAGCAACAACGGGAACTTTATGAATTAACCGGAAGAAATATTACCTGGAACTATGCCGACCCAACCGTGGCCGCACCTATTTTCTGGGACAACCCCTATTGGGTAAGATATGAAAATTATGAAAACGACAACAGAAACCGTTTTACGGGCTATATGGCTGTTGATTATAAAGTGCTGAAATGGTTAAGCCTGTTCGGACGTTTTTCAGCCGATACCTATACGGAAATGCAGGAGGAAAGAAAAGCTGTGGGCAGCATACCCGGCCCATTCGGACTTGGTTCCGGCTCCGACGGCAGCCTTGGACGCAGCGATCAGGGTTCAGGCTATCTGAGAAGAGACATTAATTTCACCGAATACAACTTCGACCTGATGGCCAATATCAATAAAGATTTCGGTAAGAACTGGAACCTGAGAGGCGTAGTTGGATATAACGCCAGAAGAACCAATTTCAACAGAATTATTTCTGCCACAAACGGCGGACTTGCTGTACCTGGTTTGTATTCACTGCAAAACAGTGTCGGCCCACTGCCGCTTTCAAAAGAACTCGCTTCCAAAGTAGGTGTAAATGGCATCTATGCCAGTGCATCAATAGGCTACAAGAGCCTGATATACCTTGACGGAACTATACGGCGTGACCACTCTTCCACATTACCCGTTGGAAACAGCGTATATTATTATCCTTCAGTGGCCGCCAGCTTTGTATTCTCTAACCTGATTCCGGAAAATAAAGTGTTATCTTATGGTAAGGTACGTTTGAATTATGCTATGGTGGGTAATAGCGCCAGTTATGACCAATTAACCGACAATTACAATATTATCACCCCGCTGAACTCCCCGATTACTTCGGTGCCCGGCACAAAGAAAAACAGCAATTTACTGCCCGAAAAAACAAGAAGTATAGAAGGCGGACTTGAAATGTATTTCTTTGGAAGACGTATAGGTTTTGATGCTGCTTATTACAACAGCAACACTTCCAACCAGATTCTGCCACTGGCCGTTTCCACAGCTACGGGCTACACCTACAAAATTATCAACGCCGGACAAATTCAAAACCAGGGTGTGGAAATCTCTTTAAATGCCACACCGGTAAAAACCAAAAAATTCCAGTGGAACATGACCATCAACTGGGCAAAAAACTGGAACAAAGTCCTTTCTTTAGCAGAAGGGGTTGAAAACCTGCAGTTGGGTTCATACCAGGGTGGTGTTTCCATTAATGCCAGGGTAGGACAGCCTTACGGAATAATCTGCGGAACCGACTATATAACCATCAACGGTAATCCTGTTGGCGAATCCGACAGCGCCCGTCTGATCAATCCCGCCAACGGCAGATTTTATAAAACAGCCACTTCTGACAATGTCATCGGAAATATCAACCCCGACTGGACAGGTGGCTGGCTAAACTCCTTCTCCTGGGGTGGATGGAACCTGAGTTTCTTAGTTGACGTTTCTATGGGTGGAGACATCTTCTCGCTGGATATGTATTATGGACTTGCTACCGGATTGTACGACGAAACTTCTTATCTGAACGATTTAGGAAACCCTGTAAGAGATCCTATTACCTGGGTTGACCCCAATGACCACAGCCTGGGCTATGCTTCCAATAGCGGTGGTTTTATTAATGAAGGCGTAAATCCCGACGGATCAGAAAATACTACCAGAATTGCCGCCAACAACTATGGAGCATTTGGTTATGTAAGAAATCCGGATAGAGCCTTTGTATATGATGCTTCCTTTGTTAAACTGAGAGAAGTTTCCTTATCGTACAGCCTGCCCGCCAAATGGTTGCAAAAATGTTTCCTCACCGGAGTTACCTTGTCAGCAGTAGCTTCCAACCCATGGATAATCTACAAGAACCTTCCTTATGCCGACCCCGAATCAGGGTTAAGTGCCGGAAATCTTCAGGGCTATTCAGTAGGGTCGCTGCCATCAACCCGTGATTTTAGTTTCAATGTTAAATTAACCTTTTAAATAATACAACCATGAAAAAGATATTAGCATTATTACTCGTAATCCTAATGTTTTCCGGCTGCAAAAAGTTGGAAGATCTGAATGAAAACACAAAAGATCCTACCGATGTTACCGGCGAATCACTATTTACCGGTGCACAGAAAAATGTTTTCGACCAGATGGTGAGCACCAATGTAAACCTCAATATTTTCAGAATGTTTGCTCAATACTGGACGGAAACCACCTATACTGATGAGGCCAATTATGACCTGGTTACCCGAACCATTCCAGACAATCATTGGGATATCCTCTACCGCGATGTACTCAAAGACCTCGATGAATCTGCCCGAATCATACAAGAAACAACCTATGGGGGAGATGCCAGTCCTAGTATTAAAAAGAACAAGTTAGCCATAATTGAAATTATGAAAGTTTATACTTATTCTGTACTCGTGGAAACTTTTGGCAACATCCCTTACACAGAAGCTCTGGATATAGAAATTCCTGCGCCAAAATACGATGATGGCCTTACTGTTTACAAAGATTTGATTATCCGCCTGAATGCCGCTATCGCAGAACTGGATCCCGCCTGGGGCAGTTTTGAAGGCGCAGACAATATGTATGGAGGCAATGTAAACCAATGGTTAAAATTTGCCAATTCCCTTAAATTAAGAATGGCTATGGTGATTTCGGATGTTGACCCTGGTTTTGCACAGACACAGGCAGTTGCTGCAGCTCAGAATGTAATAGCTTCAAATGCCGATAACGGAAGCCTCATATACTTATCTGCCCAGCCAAACTGTAATCCTATCTATGATGACCTGGTAGCCAGCGGAAGACATGATTTTGTTGCCGCCAATACCCTGGTGGACGCCATGGTAGCATTAAACGATCCGCGGTTGCCATTTTACTTCACTATGGCACCCGACACCAATACGTATATTGGCGGTGTATATGGAGCTTCAAACGATTACACTCAATATTCGCATGTGGCTGATATGATTCAGCTTCCTACATTTGAAGGAATCATTATGGATTATGCCGAAGTAGAATTTCTCCTGGCAGAAGCTGTGGAAAAGGGGTTTGCTGTGGGTGGCACCGCCGAAGACCATTATAACAACGGAATTACGGCCTCCATTACTTACTGGGGCGGGACAAGTGCCGATGCCGCCACATACCTGGCCAACCCCGCTGTTGCTTATGCCACTGCAGCCGGCACCTGGCAGCAGAAAATCGGAACACAGGCCTGGATAGGCTTGTACAACCGAGGCTATGAAGCGTGGACAAGCTGGAGAAAATTAGACTTCCCCGTGCTGGTAGCTCCGCCTGATGCCGTATCCGATATACCGGTAAGGTTTACGTATCCCATAGCCGAACAAACCCTGAACGGAACCAATTACGGTGCCGCCTCCAGCGCCATAGGTGGTGATGATGTGGCTACCAAACTATTCTGGGATTTACATTAAGTTTTTTTAGCTGTGTAAATCAGCACCTTTATTATCAAAGGGGATTCCGGCCGGAATCCCCTTTTTTATTCAAAAATAAACCCGTAAATAAATTTGGTTTATAAAGAAAACCTATAACTTTGTAGAAATTTTTATACAAATTCCTATGACACAAAAGAAAAATAAGGCAGTAACAAAAGAGGATGTTGTGGTTAAGTTTGTTGGCGATTCCGGCGACGGGATGCAACTTATCGGCAACCTTTTTACAGATACCGCCGCCCTGGAAGGCAACGACCTTGCCAACTTTCCCGACTACCCCGCCGAAATCAGGGGCCCTCACAACACTATCGCCGGTGTTTCCGGTTTTCAGGTACATATCGGAAAAAAAGTGTACAGCTCTGGTGATTTATGCGACGTGATAGTGGCCATGAATCCGGCCTCATTAAAGGCAAACCTGAAATGGGCTAAAAAAGGCGCCACCATTATTACCGACCTGGACGCCTTTGACCAAAAAGCTATTGAAAAATCAGGCTACACCAGCAACCCGCTTGAAGACAATAGCCTGCAAGGTTATAATCTTATCAAAGCTCCTCTCACCACCCTCACCAAAGATGCCTTGAAAGAGCTTAACCTCGATGGTAAAACAGCCGAAAAATCAAGAAATATGTTCGCACTGGGCATGATGTATTACCTGTTTAACTGGAAACTGGACATTGCTTTTGATTTTTTTGCAAAAAAATTCAAGAAAAAACCGGAACTCATCACCTCCAATAAATTGGCCATGCAAGCCGGTTATAACTATGCCGACACCGTTGAGGCCATTAGTGTTACTTATCTGGTGCCCGCCGCCACATTAGACAAAGGCAGGTACCGTAATATTTCCGGCAACGTGGCTACCGCATGGGGATTTCTGGCAGCATCCGAACGCTCCGGCAGGCCATTGTTTTTAGGGTCCTACCCTATTACCCCGGCCACCGAAATACTGATGGAACTTGCCAAACACAAATCCCTCGGAGCCAAAGTTTTTCAGGCCGAAGACGAAATAGCTGGTGTCTGCTCCGCTATTGGCGCCAGTTTTGCCGGCTCCCTGGCATTGACCACCACCTCCGGACCCGGATTATCTCTGAAAAGTGAAGCAATAGGCTTAGCCGTAATGACCGAATTACCTTTGGTAATTGTGGATGTACAGCGCGGCGGCCCCTCTACGGGTTTACCCACCAAATCGGAACAATCAGACCTGCTGCAGGCCTTATATGGCAGAAATGGGGAGTGTCCGTGTATCATCGTAGCGGCCCAATCGCCTTCCGATTGTTTTATGGGCGCCTATGAAGCCGCCAAGTTGGCTATGGAACACATGACACCAACCTTCCTGCTCACCGACGGATATATTGGACAAGGTTCGGAATTGTTCAGGATTCCTAAGGTGGCCGATCTTCCTTCTATTAAACCACCCGTCGCAGAACCTAATGATCCCGATTACAAACCCTTTAAAAGAGATCCCAAAACATTGGTCAGAAAATGGGCGCTCCCCGGTACCGAAGGATTAAGGCATAGGGTAGGGGGCCTGGAAAAAGAAAATATCTCCGGTAATGTCAGCATGAACCCCGAAAATCACCAGCTGATGACCGAATTGCGTTACAACAAGGTGATGAAAGTGGCCGACACGCTTCCCGAACAAACAGTTCATGGAAACAAAGAAGGCGAACTCCTCGTGGTAAGCTGGGGAGGCACCTATGGCGCTATCCATACGGCCATTGAAGAATTGCTCCAGGAAGGCAAAGACATCGCACATGCACATTTCAGATATATAATGCCCTTGCCGAAAAATACCGAAAAACTCCTGGGAAAATATAAAAAGATTATTATTCCCGAACTAAATTCCGGACAGTTTGTAAAATACCTCCGGATGACTTTCCCGCAATACCGTTACCATCAATATAACAAAGTCCAGGGATTGCCATTTAATGTTTCGGAACTGAAAGATGCATTTAATAAAATTATAAAGGAGAAATAAGCTATGGAAGAAAATTTAACAGTTGACAGAACCAGAGTTCCCCTGAGCAAAGAAGATTTTGTAAGCGACCAGATGGTTAAATGGTGTCCGGGTTGTGGCGATCATGCCATTCTTTCGTCCCTGGCCAATGTTTTTCCCAAGATCGGCTACCGTAAAGAAAATTTCTGTGTTGTTTCCGGTATCGGCTGTTCCTCAAGGTTTCCGTATTACGTTAACACGTATGGTTTTCACGGAATTCATGGAAGAGCCAACGCCATTGCCACCGGAGTAAAAATATCCAACCCCCACCTCAGCGTTTGGGTGGCCACCGGCGACGGCGACTCTATGGCCATTGGCGGCAACCATTTTATCCACATTATCCGTAGAAATGTGGATCTCAACATCATGTTGTTTAACAACCAGATTTACGGCCTCACCAAGGGACAGTATTCGCCCACTTCGCCTATGGGAAGCGTTACCAAAACTTCACCGCAGGGCACCATTGAGCATCCTTTTAACCCGGGAGAACTGGTTATGGGTGCACAAGGAACTTTTTTCGCCAGGGGAGTGGATACCAATCCCAAGCTGATGACAGAAATTATGTTTGAAGCCACAAAACACGACGGTACTTCGGTAGTGGAAATTTTGCAAAATTGCGTGATATTTAATGAAGGATGCCATTACGAAATCACCTCTAAAGAAAAAAGAGACGATAACCAGATTGTTCTGAAAAACGGCGAACCAATGATTTTTGGCAAAAATAAGGATAAGGGTATCATACTGCAAAAACACGGGCTGGAGGTAGTTACCATTGGCGAAAACGGTATTACCGAACAAGACCTGCTGGTTCACGACCAATATTCGCAGGATCCTGGTATCCACCTGATGCTTGCCAAGATGGCGCCACCTTATTTTCCAATTGCCCTAGGAGTGATAAGGTCGGCATTATTTCCTACTTATGACGACCTGGTGGAAGAACAAATAAAAAGATCCAAAGCAAATTCCACTATTAAAAATGTAGATGACCTGCTCAACAGCGGAGATACCTGGGAAATAAAATAAATTGCTTCCCTCAAAAAAAAATCCGGCCTTTTCAGCGCCGGATTTTTTTTGGTTTTTCTTCAAACTTCATTTGTTGAAGCTCCACTTCGGTAAGAAAAGTGTTTATTTCTTTTATCCTGGCCATATCCACAGAAAAAACCGTAAGCACATTGCTAATCTTTTTTAAAGATGAAATCAATTCTTCGGTTTTATTATCCGGAAAAAGGCCTTTGATAACCAACAGCAGATCGGCTTCCGGCACTTTTTCCAGCAACACGGCATTATCGCTTTTGTTGGCCAGCAAAAAAATCTGATTGCGCTGATTCTGATCATTATAATAATAAATGGAAAAGTTGGCCGGCACGGGGTTTCTTCCAGCAAAAGAAAAATCTTCTTTTTTAACCAGGTTACAGTTCAGTACTTTGTTTAGATACCAGCAGAATTTGTATTCCTTAAGATGGCTGCAAATGCCTATGATGCGGTATTCGTCAGTCAGATCGTAAACAAAAGAAATTTTTTTCTTCATTATTTAATGCCTTTTTTATCTTTCCACCACCTGTTGAATGATTTGTCTTTTATCAGGGGCAGGTCTCTGCGCTTTCCCCAGCTGTATCTGACAAACATGCGGATGGCTGCATTTTTTAGTTTTGCATTCGGTTTGTCGATAATCCAACGGTTCAACATCAGGGTACGCCAGCCAAACTGGAAAATTGTATCGGAAAGGCCGTACATTTTCTGAATCACAGTGTCTCTTCGGTTATACAGCAAGAGTTTGTGCAGTTTTATGGCTGAGGGGCACACTTCGGTACATTTTCCGCACAAAGAAGAAGCAAAACTCAGGTGTTTATAATCCTTTAATCCACGCATATAAGGTGTAATAACAGCCCCTATGGGACCACTGTAAACTGTTTCGTAGGTATGACCACCTATATTGCGGTAAATAGGGCAGGCATTTAAACAGGCGCCGCAGCGAATGCAGGTTAAGGCCGATTTCTGCTGTTTTTGGTTCAGGAGGTTGGTTCGGCCATTATCGAGCAACACTACATACATCTCCTCGGGACCATCGGTTTCGTTTTCTTTGCGGGGACCGGTGATAATGGAATTATAAACAGTGATATTCTGACCTGTACCATGACTGGCAAGAACAGGCCACAGCAAGGCAAGGTCTTTGACAGAGGGGATAATTTTATCAATCCCCGCGATAACAATATGTATTTTTGGAAAAGCCACGGTCATCAGGGCGTTGCCTTCGTTTTCGGTAAGCGCTATGCCGCCAATATCGGCCAGAATAAAATTAGCGCCTGTAACGCCAATTTTGGCCGAAGTAAATTTTTCCCTTAAAATTTGCCTGACAAAAGCCGTTAATTCTTCGGGAGTGCTGTGTTCGGGCGTATTGAATTTTTGGTGAAACAGGCGTGCTATATCTTCCTTGGATTTGTGCATGGCCGGGGTGATGATGTGGTAAGGTCTTTCGCCGGCTATCTGCACAATATATTCACCCAAATCTGTTTCCACAGATTCGATATGGTTACTTTCCAGTTTATGATTAAGTTCTATTTCTTCGGTGGCCATAGATTTGGACTTTACAGCCATTTTTACCTCATTTTTGATAAAAATTTTGAGTATTTCTTCGGCAGCCTCAGCAGCATCGGTAGCCCAAATTACCTTGCCTCCGTTTTTCACAAAATTATATTCAAATTCCTTGAGGTAATTTTCGAGGTTATTGATAGCACGGTGTTTTAAAAACGACACTCGCTGACGGGCTACAAGAAGATTGGAAAACTGTTGTTTGCCTTTTACTACCGCGACATCATATTTTGAGATATTGTGGTTAATTATTTTTCGGTGATTTGTGTCAAAGGCTTTTACTTCGGCCGTTTTAAGAAAATCTTTTTGTTTCTCGTTCATGTCAGCTAACTAAATTTTTTATTTTTTCGACCCGTGTTGCGTGCCTGCCACCCTCAAAATCAGTAGATAAAAATTTACGCAACATTTTCCACGCTCTGCGTTTCCTTAAAAAACGGGCCGGAAGCGCAATAATATTGGCATCGTTATGTTTACGTGCATAGGCCGCAATTTCCGTATTCCAGCATAAGGCCGCACGCACATTTACATATTTGTTGGCCGTAATAGCCACACCATTTCCGGTGCCGCAGATAAGAATGCCAAAATCAAGCTGATGGGTATTGACTTCGTGAGCCAGCGGGTGCACTATATCGGGATAATCGGCCCTTTCCTGTTTAAAGATGCCATAATCCTTGACATTGCGGCCAGTGGCAATTAATTTTCGTTTAAGGTATTCTTTTAATTCAAAACCGGCATGATCGCATCCTATTCCTATTGTATTATCCATTTTTGAGTTGTTGAAAAATAATTATTTTATGATTTATTTATCTAACTAATTTTTAAGCAGTTAATTTTTTAGGTATTTATAAGCGTCTAATAATAAAAATACTACGTTTTAAACATTTTCGTTGTTAAAAAAACTACTTGGATGTTAATAACCTTTTGATGTTTTTTTACGGTGAATAAAAAGCGTTTTTATCAATACATATCAACAAGTTTTCAAGGTAAAATTAATCAAATTTTATCAAATGATTATGTTTTCAATATACTGTTGATATTTTTTTAAATTTTTAATTTTGAATAATTTAATTTAAATTTATGGTGTTTATCGTGTTAATAACTATTCATAATTCAATTAAAAAAGCTGTTTTCAAAATTTTTTAAACACTATTAACAGCCCTTATTAATAATGATAAATTTTATAAAAAATAAATTATTATTATTAAGAAAAAAATAATGTAAAAATAAAACGTCGTAATATTGCAAACATTTTAAAAATCATGAATTACCAAAAAGAAATTTTAGCGCTCAAAGAACAAAAAAATGCAGTTATTCTGGCTCATTTTTATCAGATTCCCGAGATACAAGATATAGCCGACTATGTGGAAGATAGTTTGGGTTTATCGCAAAAAGCTGCCAATACCGATGCAAAAATAATAGTTTTTTGCGGTGTAAAGTTTATGGCCGAAACAGCAAAAATTTTAAATCCCGATAAAAAAGTGTTGCTACCTGATATGGAAGCCGGATGTTCATTGGCTGATTCGTGTAGTTATGAAGATTTAAAAAAATTTAAACAACAGCATCCTGGTCACATGGTAGTATCCTATATAAATTGTTCTGCCGAAGTAAAAACCTTGTCAGATATTATCTGCACATCAGGAAATGCCGTTAAAATTATAAATTCAATATCCAAAGACCAGCCGTTAATTTTTGCTCCGGATAAAAACCTGGGTGGTTATATCAATAAACTTACCGGCCGCAATATGGTTTTGTGGAATGGTTCCTGTAAAGTGCATGAGCAATTGACACAGGAAGAAATTATCCGCTTGAAAATAAAAAATCCTGATGCCAAATTGATTGCTCATCCCGAATGTCGGGCGGTGATATTGGAACTTGCAGATTTTATTGGTTCTACGGCTGCCATGCTAAAATTTATTGAAAAAGATGATAATAAAAAATATATAGTTGCTACCGAAACGGGAATCATTCATCAAATGAAAAAAATTGCCCCGGAAAAAGAATTTATTGTGGCTTCCAATGACAAAACATGCAGTTGCAACGATTGTGAATATATGAAGCTGAACACATTAAAAAAACTTTATGATTGTTTAAAAAATGAACAACCGGAAATAATTCTTGATAAAAAAATAATAAAAAACGCAAAAAAACCTTTGCTAAAAATGCTTGAAATATCGGCATTAACTAAAAAGTAAGTACATTTATAGTATGAAAAAGCTTTTGGCAATTATATTGTTTTTTGTTGTTGGTGGATGCCTGGCGCAGGACACTATCAACAATAATGGCTTTAATATCTTTTATTATCCTTCGGGAAAAAAGCAAAGTGAGGGATTTTTGGTTGATGGGAAACCTGATAAATACTGGAAAAACTTTTATGAAAACGGCCAGATAATATCAGAAGGAAATCGTAAAAATTTTGTGTTGGATAGTGTGTGGAAATTTTATAGTGATTCGGGTAAACTGTTTCTCGAAATCAATTACCTGGAAGGAAAAAAAAATGGCATCCGCAGAACCTACCTGAAAGATGAAAT
>Ga0209099_1000832_pt1 | contig 34758 bp, 64 predicted proteins | sample AD_JPNHW2_MetaG_FD_184430 | JGI IMG/M metagenome (GOLD analysis project Ga0209099, IMG submission 184430) | Active sludge microbial communities of municipal wastewater-treating anaerobic digesters from Japan - AD_JPNHW2_MetaG (SPAdes) (version 2) | ecosystem: Engineered > Bioreactor > Anaerobic... | reverse complement strand
GTGCTTCTTCATAAGTATTTAAATCATTTACCCATTGATTAATTGGTAAAGAATTATTTTCTTTATAAATCCAATAAGAATAAGGAGTTGAATCATGTTCATATTGATAAGCTATAATAATTATTAAATGATGTTTTTCTCTTAACCATTTTTGAAGCAATGATTGAGTCGGAGCTGAGCATTCCGCTGGTGAGTATTTAAAATTTTCATTCCAATTAGCTTCTAAATGTCCATCATGTACAACTTCGTATTCAATTGCATTTATATATTTTTCTTTATAAAAATATTTACATGGAATATTAAATCCTTTTTCTTTAGCTAATTTAGCAGTTTCGAATGATATTAATTGTTCTTTCATATTATATTAATTTAAGTGCTTCTTGTAAACCTTTTTCGAGCGCTTCTTCATAGGTATCAAAATTTTCATCGGAAGATATCATTAAAACTGGTTTATCTTTTTTGGTTAATTGGGTAAATACCTCATAATACCATCCATTGTAGTTCCTATGAAAATCTCTCATAGGAATAACAATTATTATATTTTCTTCCCTATCTCTTAACCATTTTTGTAATAAAGATTGTGTTGGAGCTGGACAAGTGCCTTCTAATGCATAACAATGACCATATGGATCTAATGGAAGCATTAATCCAGTATTTTCATCATAAGAATTTCTATTTGTTATATTAAATCCTTTTTCTTTAGCTAATTTAGCAGTTTCAAAACTTATTAATTGTTCTAAGTTCATGATATATATTTTTTCTTTAAAATAATAGGATAATAATCAGTAAAACCCTTTTCCTGATTTCCCCAGCTACAGGAGTATATCTTATACAGTTCTTCCAGTCTTTCTCTTCTAGATTTAGACTTATCTGTCATATATGTATAAGTCAGCCAAGCCTCCCAATAGCAATTTAATGCCACCATATGTTCGTCCATGTCTATATTGGGTAGTATAGTAATGAATAGTTGCTTACCAAATAGAACTATAGATATAGAAGGGCTCCATTCAAATCTACAGTCTTTCCATTTGGTTTTCCATCCTAATGTTGTAAAATGCCACCCAAAATATTTAATAGGAACGGGTTTGTTAAAAGTACGAATATAATAATCGTAATATTCGTCCTCATTACCCCATTTATCTATATAGATTTTTTTCCTTTCATCACTAATTTTAGCCCAAGCTCTTATGGCATCTTGTTTATCACATTTAACCCATTTTCTAGGGAGGAAATGTGGGGTACCGTGTTTAATTTCACCAAAATACCATTTTAATTTTAATCCTCTGAAAGGTGAGTTTAAAACTTTTAAAAAGAGTAATTTATATTTTAAATTAGATAATAGATCTTTCATCATCTTCCATAGTTTCTTTTAATAAATTTAACTTATATTTTAGGATTATGGAATCCTCTAAATATTCAAATTCGTTATCAATTTCACGTTTTATTTCTGATATCATATCGGACATTGTATCGCCTGGCGTTAGTATAGGAGTCGCAACAGCAAACCCAAAGACTCTTTGTTTTATCTCCTGAATATTATTTTCTATATCATCAATTTCTCTTTCAAGTTGAAATTTATTCGAATAACTTTTATGTTTAATATAGAAATCATAATTAAAAGATGTTCCATCTTCTGTTGATTTTATTCTTTTCATTTATATATTTATTATTTTTTACAAATATACAACATTAATTTCTATTTTCCAAATTTTTGATTCTATTTAAGTTTCATTTTTTTATAATTTCAAGGCGATATCGTATGTAGTAAATTGTCCTTTCATAATATTTAATTTAATAACCGTAGTAAATATTCCAAATGTATTTCAATGTAATAAACATATTTTTATTCATGGTTTAGTATTTTTAATGCTTTGTTTAGATCTTTCTTTGTAAACCCATTTTTATAGTTTGTATGTACAAAATAGTCTTTCTGTTGATACAACATATCATCATCATCATCTATAATTACATATGTAAAATCTCTATTAGGAATATTCCAAGTCATCAGGTGGGATGTTTCTTTATTTGACGATTTATCCCTATACTCATCTGTTAACTCTCCATGTGCGTGCCATGGATAAACTAAATTACGATCAACCCAATGTTTAATCTCATTGCCCCTTTCAATGGGTAAACTGGACCCCTTTATGGTCTCATGATACCCCCTTATTGTTTCCCCTACAATATATTTCCTCATCCATTTGGGAAATTCCTGTTTTGTTAGTTCTAAATTTCCTGTTCTCCAAGATGACGATATAACAATTTTTGCTTCCGTTTTTTCTAACAACACTTTCAAGTTCGATAAACACTCTTGATCGAATGTCATATATGGTGGTATGTTGATAACCCCATCAACATCTAAGAATATTATCTTATGTTTTTCTCCTTTCCTAAATAAAAAATCGCTCATTACTAATTGTTATTTAATTATTCGAATTTTAAATTCATCATTATTAAATGATGTTCGTATAAGATCGATTGTAGTTAAAACATGGCTTAACGGAAGTTTTTCGTTACTATTCATATTAAATTTTTATATAATTAAGATAATCATATAAAGTTATTTCTTTGACATCTTTAACGTAATTTTCGCTCTCACTAGCGTTCCATTTGCCCTCATTATTAATATAATAAAAGAAATTATCAAAACTTCCGTCCACATTATCTTCTTTACCGATTTCTGTTTTTGCAAAATATTCACAAAGTTCCTTAGAACCCCTTATATACCACATTGGTTTCATTTTTTATAATAATTTAATTTTTTTATTTTTCTAGGATTGACTTTTATTAATTCTCCTTTGTTAGTTATATAACCAAAATGATATAGACTATCAATTTCAACTATAACTTCATAACCTAATATCATATTAAAACCATTTTTTGACACATATATTGTGTCAACAATAGTATATTCATCCTTATATAAAATCGGATCACTACATGATATGATGAATAATGATAACAATATTAATAATTTATTTTTCATTTATTTTATATTAATTGATTATTGGTAAAAGTAATTTTAATAGTTGAGATATAATCAATCCAAATATGATTAAAAGAAAAGATAAATCCACTATAATGGTTGTTACAAAAAACAGATAATTTGATTTATCTATGCTTTGTGAAAATGTTTTTATGTTTATGCAAATGATTATTATTGTTATTACAATAATTACTATTATTGACGATAGTGTCATGTGTCATGTGTCTTATTTTAATTCTATACAAAGATAGGGAAATTATTTGAAACTTCCAAATTTTTTAATCAAAAAGGTATGTTTATTTCAATAGGTTTATAGATCAACGGTTTTAGCCTGTACAGTGTGATAAAGGAATCTCCAAACCAGTATCCTATAGACCCTCCATTATAGCATTTTTTCAACTTTCTATTAGTCTTCGTGTTGTAAAGATTTTTATCGGATCCAAAACCATAGTTATCAAAGTTTTTTATCCTCCACTTAATTTCAATAGTATAAGTTATTGATTGCATGTTAGTTAATCTTTGGTAAAGTTGCTCATACATATTGTTATGGTTCAGTTGAAGAAAAAACAAGTTCTTTGCCACAAGAATACTTTTTGAATTGAGTTTTTAAACCTTTTACCGTTTTGATTACTTTATTAGTATCTTCAATTTCAATTGTGCAATTGTCGCAGAAGAAATAAAAAATCTTCTTTTTGGTTCTGAATTCTACGACTTTTCCACGCTTACAGTAAGAAGCCTCATAATCAACATTTACAATTGACTTCATTATGTTTTCTGACAATCTCATAATTTTATATTTTGTTTATTAATGACTCGAAGAAAGAACAACCGAAACCATAACACACCAGTATGTTTATTGCCACGCCTTAGCGCATTTAGAAAGTTTATATTCCCGCAGTAAGTTTATCGGTTATTTGCAGCGAAAACTACCGCAAATGTGGCAATACACATACTGTCGCTTCGTTACCTGCAAGTGCTACATTTCGTCTCCGAATAAACTTCCTGCTTGTAAATCTTTTTCTTTTCTTTTTTCTCCCACCTTTTCTAAAATGGTATTTTCTTTTTCTTTATCAATTTCTGAAATGATGCAATCAATCTCGTTCTGCTTACATACTTTCATTGTTGTCCCACTTCCTCCAAATGGGTCATAAACAATATTTGGTTTATTTGGTATTGCATCAAGTATGTTTTGTACAATTCCATCAGGCATTACTGCTATGTGGTTTTGGTCTTTTCTTTGATGTGTAGGAACTAATCTCCATACATCAGATAAAGAGTTTTTATTTAGTAATTTTACTTTAGGATTTTTAGCAAGCCAATAAATTCTTTCTGAAAATGGAAAGAAACGTATTTTATCGCAATTAGCACTTTTACCCATATCCCAAGTAATTTCCTGCTTAATCACAAAGTTAGTTTTTAAAAGCCATTCCATTGGGTGTATTGCTTTACCATCTTTAATTCTTACTTTATGGTTGTAAAACATACTACCATTTTCAGAAAGCACTCTGTAACATTCATTCAATACTTCAATTTGCCATTTTTGATAATCGGGTTCTTTCATATCGTTGTTGGCATAACTTCCAAATTGTAAATGGTTGCTGTGCATTTTGCCTATGTTATAAGGCGGTGAAGTAATAATCAAGTCAATGCTATTATCTTTAAATCGTTTAAGTGTTTCTTCACAAGGTTCTAAATAAATCATATTTTTAATTTTTCAAATTAATATTTGCCATCGCTCAAAAAAGAAAAGAAAAAGCGTTTGCGTTCCAATTCAAATTCTGTGGTAATAAACCGCACCAGCAGGTAACAAGGTATATACACAATTTCCCCAAGCTAAACCCAACGCACAACTGCGTATATACCCGATACGTTAGCGTTCATGCTAAGAAACACCTCTGCATTTTTTACACAGCGAACTTTTAAGAACTAAATCGTAATCCTCTGGCATTTGGATTAATTTACTTTCCTGTGAAAGTGTCGCTAAAAATATTTGTAGAAGTTTACTTTGCTCAACTGTTAGCCCAATTTGCAATATCCTTCCATTTTCTTGTTGTTGAATTAATGCTATTGCACCAACTTCTAATTCTGTAAATTTTGACATTTGATATTTTTTAAGTTAATAATCCGAAATAAAGCACGAAACGCTAACAAAAACTATACAGCCATTGCCGTGTCCGCTCGGACAACTTGCTTTAGTTCCCGTATCGGCTTTTGTATAGCTAGACAGTTTTGTTCTTCGCATTCGTCAACGGTGTATAGTTCCGTCCGTTATAGGGCATTTAAGCAATCAAGCACTTCATCCCAATATTTTCGCAATTCTAAAGCGTGTTCTAATGTTAAGTAATGTTTTACTCTATACCCTGAATATTCGCTCCTTATCGTTTCAACAGCTATTATTGCAGAATTTATGCTATTGAAATAATTATTAGATGAGCCATCATCCCAATGAGCATATTTACTAAATTGATTAACTAATTCTTTGGCTTTTTCTTGTGGTGTCATTGTTTTTAAAATAAACGCCCTATAACAACAGGTATAGCAAAGCAGGGGCGTGTTCTGAATGCTATCTAAGTGCGTTTTAATTACTGTATATCGGCTGATAGGGACGCACTTTTAACCCTGCCTTGCCATACCTGCGGACGTTATACGCAAGGCAAATCATCCCTACGAACAGCCTTGTATCTATGTATCGTAATAGTTGGTTTAAGGTGTGGATATTTCTCTTCGTTTTCTATTCCTTTTCCTAATGATGGATAATCATAATATGCTTTATCATACCAACTATTACGGAAATCTTTTACTGCATCTAAAGCGGAGTTTAAAGTTTTGTAATATTTGTAGTGATGCCACTTTGGTTCATTACTCAATTTCCTTGTGTATTTATCCCATCTGTAAGTAATCCTCAAAACTTCAAACTCCTTAGTTGATTGGTCATAAGAAGCCCTGCGTATAACAGCAGGTTTGTTCAATACCGAGTTTATCGGTTCATCGACATTTTTTCTTCTAAATAATTTTTGTAAAAAATTCATAATTTCGTCCTTTTAATTCGGCACTAAACAAACCTGCAAAACGTTATACCCAATGTTAATCAAGTTCCGTTTCATCAATAACTTCAATGCTTATTTTAACGTGTTTGCAATATAATTTACGTTGGGTTTCTCTGTCTTTTACAACAAATTTAACCATTTCATCCGTTTGTGTATTTACCCAAAGTTCATTTCCATTCATAGCCTGAACGAAACCCTTTCTAATAACACTGGGTATAACAACAGGTATATCCAATTGCTCCTGTTGTGTTTCTAAATTACTTTTTTCTGTTTTCATTGTTTTGTTCTTTTAATTAAATTTATCTGTTATTTACGCAACTGTATATACCTGCAACCGTTAGCGGTCAGTTAAAACGGACACCGCCAAATCCTCCGAATTTCTGAAATAGAATATGTTTTGTAAATGATGTAATCCTTTTATTTCAATTCTACTTACATATTCAATCCATAATCCATCTATGTAATTAATTTGCAATCCTTTTAAATTAAAACTTGGAAAGTATTTAAAATCTAATTTGATTGCACCAAGTTTTAAAAGCAATTCTTCTGAAATTGGTATAGCTCGCAAAGTATCTAACCTGTAATAAGGTTCAATCCATCTTTTAGCACACTCTGGATAATTGCCGTCATCTTCAATTCCTAAATTAATACCACGTTCATCAATCGAATCTACTTTTATAATAGTTTTGAAACTATCATAAAATTCATCAGTTACTAAATTTCCGATACATAAATCTCGAAAAATAACCGAACCGCTAACACGTGGTATAGTTAATTGGGGTTTTATATGTAATTCGTTCATTTCTACTATTTATTAAGTTTTTACTCGGTTGATAAGGTCGTGGTTTCTAATCCCCAACTAACCATACCACCATCGTTATGGCAAATTAAGCCACCACACAAATTATTTTAAAGTTGTCTAAATCATAAATAACTTGTTCAATCTTTCTTGCTTTCATCTTAATTTGAATATATTCCCCTTCTCGTGGAATTTGAGTTATATTCCAATCTTTTACTATATGTGTCTCAAAACTAACATCTTTGCTCCAAATTTCTAAAGTGTTCATAATAATTTTAATAACTTGCCATAACAACAGGTATAAAATATACGGATGTTAGTGCGGTTTGAACGGTACTACCTTTAATTTACTTTCGTGTATCGGGATAGGATACCGCTTTTAATCCCGTACATTTCATACCTGCGGACGTTAGCGATAATTGCTTTTGAACTTTGCGTATAAGATTTCGTTGTAATGTCTATTACATTCATACTGATACACAAATTCACCATTGTTCTTACACCACATAACGAAATCTATTGCTTCTTTTTGTAGCAACATATCGCTAACACCAGATAAACACAATTGCTTATTGTATTCATCTATTGTAGTTTGTGCTTTTTTATATTCTTCTTCTGTTATCATAAGTTTGTTTATTAAATTCGCAACTGAGTTTATCTGTAACCGTTATATGCTATGCTGTGAGACAACTTCCAACCTTGAAAGTTCTTCTTGTAACATATTTTTCCACTTTAGTATGTTTTCTTGTTGAACTTTAATGACATCTTCCTTATTTAAGGAAAACCACTTATTTATTTTTTGTTTGCCAATAATAACATACATCTCATTTTCACTGTCATCATAGTTGTTATGATAATTCCATGAGCCGTTGTTTTCTATAATACCCTTGCATTTAACAACTTCTAATTTGTCATTTAATGTCCAAGCATCATATTCTGTCTTTTCTTTTAATACTTTCAAATAATCTTGTACTATTTTTCCATACTTTGATGGTGTAGATAAATAATGTTTCAGTTCCATTCTGATTAATTTTATACCCCCAAAAAAAGCACAGCATATAACAGGGGTTTTGCTATATGGTGGCTGATATACAAAATTCAAGCTGTGTACATCTAATCAACTTCGGTGGTTATTTGAACATTTGAGCCTTGAATACCACCACATCGCAAAGCCCTGAACCGTTAGCACCAATATTAAATATCGGCAACCAACTCTCTATAACAATCACTACAAATGTATTCCCATTCTTCTCTTCCATTCACATCTTCAATGTATGGGTTTATACAATAATCACCTTCTTGCTTGCCACAATGTTGACAAATACTGGTGCTAACAACAGGTATATTTAATGCCTGTGTTTCTGCGTTATCCAAATTCTGTTCTTTTTTCATAGTTATATGTATTTTAAAAGTTTGTAATTCTAAATCAGGCACTAAACATACCTGCGGACGTTATGCGTAATTATAAAAAAGGAAACGCCTTATCAGTTGGAAATTTGAATCCAAACCAATTATGTTTTGATGGGTTGAACATAAAATCATAAGAATAATTGTGCCAACGAATATCGTCTTCTTCCATCCATTTAATTCTAATTCTACATACAAATTCACTTCTTATGAGTTGATAAACTCCATAATTAAAAGCTAATACGCTAAGAAAAAGAAAAATTTCACCAATTGTTTTCATTTCGTTTTATATTTATATTTTATGATTAAGAAAATTAAATAACTACGCCTAACACTAACTAAGCCATATTGACTGCCTTATCGGTTATTGTAGTTTATCTCTCGCATTGTCATTTATCGCATTTAGTGCAGCGAAGTAGCCCGTATTCGCCAAATGGGCTTAGTTCTGTTCGTTAGCGGCAATACTGCGACATCGCTCTGTAGAAAGTTTGTGCCATATTTTCAAACTCTACCAAGTCAATGTTTTTGCTTACAGACATATCAATTCTATCTTTACCTAAAACCATACACTCATACATAATTCCTATTCTGTTTGCGTATGGGTCACGGTCTGCATACTTCCTAAAATCATAAAACAATATACCTATTTGGTAAATTTTATCTTCGCCATTTTTAAAAGTTTTCCAATAACAGAAATCCTCATTTTTATGATTTTGAACATATTCCCTGTAACCTAATTCTTTGAGTTTGGTTTTCGTTTCAGATAACCATTCATCCCAAGAAGTACTACCGCTAACATCCGCTATAAGTAATGGCGGTTGAAGTGGTAATTGAACATTTGTGCTTTCTATTGTCATTGTGCTAATTTTAAAGTGAGTAGTTCAAAATCCGCCACTACTCATAGCGGAATACCGTTAGGCAACATTTAAAGAAGCCCACCATTTATTAAACTTCTCCATTGCAATTTTTTCTGCATTTTTACCGCCAACACAATCTTCATAATGGTATGGTGATTTAGTTTCTCCATCAGCGTGTCTTAACCCACTTCTAATGCAGAAAAATCCAGTACCTTCCGTAATTTCAAACCAATCTATCATTGTCAAACCCATACCTAATTTAAACTCAGGTCGAAGTTTTAATATCTGTTTTTTAGTCATAATAAACGTTGCCTAACAAAGTGTATAAGCAATAGCTGTTAGGCGTTTTAAACTATTGCATTGTTAACAATTAAGTTTCTACTTCTAATCAAGTTTTTTTGTTCAGTACAAAGATAAGGAAATTATTTTAATTGACAAAAAAAATCCCATATTTTTTAAAAAATATGGGATTTTAATTTAATAATTATTAAATTTTTTGATATTGACTTAACATATATTTTTTCCGTCTAATCGGGAAGTAAATCATATAACTTAGATATTTTTTTAATCATTTTATCTGCACTATAATTAATTTCTTTCTGTTTTTTTCTAAAATAATTAATATAATTATTTTGTCTAGATAAACGAACCCCAAATTTTCGTATTATGTCATTCATTTCATTGGTGATCGACTCTTTTGTCTTAAAATATTCTATAAAGTCTTCGATAGTTTTTGTTTTAAATTCTTCGTATAATGCATTGAACACTAAATTAATTTTTTGTTCAACGGATAACTCATTTATTAGATTTGTCTTAATTAAAAAATTATCAATTTCATCAATATAGTTATTTTTTAAATCGTTAATTAATACATCTATATTAAAATTTCTCATTTCAATGAGATTTTCATACATTTTATTGTTATTCAAAAATGATTTAAAGTCTTGTTTTTTAATGTTTTTCGTTTTAAGTATTCCAAATATTTCACTTGGTCTTGTAATATTCTCAATTTTGCTTATATAATATAAATAATACATCATTTTATCGACAGGTTTAATTCCTATTCTCGCCATCCCATATCCACCATACAACGAACCAGAATACATACTTCTTGATTTATTTTTTATGACCTCATAAAAATGCATTAATTCGTGAGATATATCTCCAATAATTTTAGATTTTTGATTTATCAACACATTTTTTATTTCATCAAAGCTTGCATTATCATTTGGTGACGCGAAATGTAAATTTAATTGTGAATTGCTTTCATCTAAAAAATTATTGAATTCTCTATATGCGTTTTTTATTTTTTCAATATTAACCTTTATCCCCATTTCACCTTTATAGAAAACAAGTTTTTTTGTTTTATCCCATGTGGTGAAGAAAATTGCCACTTTAAATCTATTAAACTTATATTTATCAATTTGAAAATCTCCGTGGATTAAAAAGACAGTTTCGTCACTAATATACTTATCCGGCCGATTTAAATTATTAATAATTTGATTATAAAATTCTTCCGCCGTATTAATTATTTTGTTTGGAACGCCAAGTCTTTCAACTAATAGATTATATTGATTTTCATTGATTAAGATTTTCATAAATTAAAACTTAATTTTATCTCCATCATTAATGTTTAGTTTTTCTACTTTTCTAGCCTCTTGATCTAAATACCATTCTTCAAGTCCTCTGATATTTGTTTGTTTATCATCAGGTAACAGATCGTACATCTTGGAAATTTTTTTAATCATTTTATCGGCATTATAGTTAATTTCTTTTTGTTTTTTTCTAAAATAATTCATGTAATTACTTTCTCGATGTTCAAAACGTGCTCCGTATTTTGTTATTATTTCTTCTTTTTCTGGGCCAATACCCATAAGTGCCTCAATAAATTCTCTAGTTAAAAGACCTGTCATTGTTTCCATTCCTTTAATTGCTATTCTATTATATAATCGTTTAAAAATTATATTTATTTTTTCGTCAACAGGTAATTCCTTCATTTGATCGTCATCTTTAAAAAATTCATTAATTTCATTCGAATAATTATTTTTCATTTCTTCAATTATATTATCGACATTAAATTCCCTCATTTTAATAAATTTTTTATACATATCACTGTTTTGCAAATACGAAACAAATTCTCGTTTTGTTATATTCCGATCTTTTAATTCCCCAAACAATTCACTTGGCCTTGTAATATTTTCAACTTTACTGATATAGTATAAATAAAACAACATTTCATCAAGAGGTTTAATTCCGGTTCTGATTTGTAGATATGAAACGTAATTTGCCGTTGAATATAAACTTTCGGATTTTTTTTGAACTTTTTCGTAAAAATGCATTAATTCGTGTGATATGTCCCCAATAAATATAGATTTTTTATTAGTAAACATATTTTTTATTTCATCAAAACTAATTTTATCTTCTGGACTTGCAAAATGTATTTGTAAGTTTGTATTAGTATGATCTAAAAAATCGTTAAAAAGTCTATATTTAGATTCATTTTTAACAAGTTGGGGATGAAATGATATGGCTTCTCTATACATAATTAACTCATTTGTTTGTTCTGTTGTAAATAAGAAAAGTTTTACTTTAAATTTATTAAACTCATATTGTCCGATTTTAAAATCGCCATAAATAAAAAAAGTGTCTTCATCAATAAGATGTTCGTTTGGAGTTTCTAGATATTTAAAAATCTCATTATAGAATTTTTCCGAGGTGTTTGCAATTTCATCTGGGACGCCAAGCCTTTCGATCAATAAATTATATTGATTTTCGTTGATTAATATTTTCATTTCTATTTTTTATATAAATATCAATTAGTCAAATAATTATTTTCTTCAAGTTTAAGGTAACAATAACATTCAATTATACTACCCATAAAGATTATTGATTCAGTTGTTTTATAGGTGTCAACATCACTTGATTCTGTTGTAATTTTTATAATATTATATTTGTCTTTATTAATCGATTTAATCTTATATTCAGTTTTCATAATGATCTATTTTTAAATAATAAATATTATGAATGACGATTTATTTTTTTTGACAAAACTTATTAAACGACGATTTCATAATATCAATAAATAAAATTATTATTAATGATATAATATACCAAGTCATTATGAAACCAAAGTAACTATATTTAATACAAATATTAACAAATTTATCAAATTTTTTCTTCATATAAAATTATTTTTTTTTTCGGATATACAAAGGTAATAATAATATTTGAATTTACCAAATTTTTTAATAAAAAAACCACTTATTGGTAGCGACACTTCTAAGTGGTTTTGTGGCCGAGGCCATAACGGTCCTAAATCCGTATATTTTAATAAAAGTTATTTTCTTATTATAAATATTAGGAAATATATTTTGTTATCGACAATGTTAATAAACGTCAGATGGTAAATCACCCATAGTACATTTTCCTTCTATCTCCAATTTCGTTAATGCGTTAAAAACGTCTATTTTTGTCTCCTTGCTAATTTTCTTTAAGATATATAACATATCTATTACATTCCACACATCAGTATAATCAGGCTTGTCTATCATGTTATCCAATTCTATTAAACGATTCTTCTACTTCTTGAACATATCGAATATACTCGGGAGTGTATTTTATTGATTGTTCCCTATTACGCCCCAAATTGATGTTAAATTCCTTACTTATATCCCCAGGGTTGGCTTTCATAATATAAAGTCTGTTTGAAAGATATACGGCTTCTCTAATATCGTGAGTCACAAGAATAAATGTCACATCAATTGACGGATTATTAAATAATGTCAAAAGTACATTTTGCAATTCATTTCTATTCTTTATGTCAAGAGCGGAAAATGGCTCGTCAAGTAATAATATCTTTGGATTGGAAATTAAACTTCTGGCAATTGCCACTCTTTGTAATTGTCCTCCTGATAATAATGGATAACGCGCCCATTTATTTTCATGACCCGAAAGACCAACTACTTTAATCAATTCTTCTGATTTATCATAAGCCTCAGTTTTATTAACATTATTTATTATTAATGGTAATGCAACATTTTCAATAACACTCATCCACGGAAAAGACGAATATTGTTGAAATATCATAGGAATTCTATCATTTTCAGTTTTTGTTTTCCCGTAAATTTTTATTTCTCCTGAAGTGGGATTTTGTAATCCTGCAACATATCTAAGAATAGTGGATTTACCGCAGCCAGATTTACCAAGTAAAGACACAAATTGACCCTCGCCTTTAATGTCTTTTATATTGAAATTAAGATTATCAAAAAGAACGTTTTCCGATTTATTTGTTTTATAAACCTGACGTATATTGGTCAAATTTAAAATATCAACATTTTCATATGTTGAATCGTTTGAAACTTCAGTTGACAATATTTGTTGTGAATTAACTATTCCAAGTTTTTCACCCATATCTGTTAAGTATCCCATTATATTTTTACTTTTTAGATTTAATAATCTTTGATAAGAAAGGTTGTTTGATTTGTGAGTCTTCATATCTATAAGGAAATAAGAATTTATCCAACATTTTGAATCCTAAGTCCGATAAATATCCGACAATGATAATTACTATTAATACCGCAAATACCATATCAGTCCTACTTTGTTTAGCTGAAGTAGCAATTAAAGCCCCCACGCCTAAATCCTTAGCAATTAACTCGGCCACGATTATATAAGTCCAAGAAATTGCCACAATTACCCTTATATCTGAAAAAATCTTAGACATTACTGATGGAAAATAAAGATACCTAAATGTCTCCCATTTACTCGCTCCTAGCGTCCACATAGTCTGTCTGTGTACCATTTCGGTTTCACTTACTCTAGTAACAAAAATAGGCAACAAATAAATGATAATACCAAAAGACAAAAAATGGACTTTCATGTCAAGAGCTAAACCGAAGATACCGATGAATATACCTGTTACGGCTGTCAAAGGAATAAATCTAACAGAATCCACCCATCTTGAAAACATTCCATTGAGCAATGGAAATAAACCGATTAAAAAACCAAGTGGAATTGAAATGGCTATGGCCTCAAAATATCCTAAAAAGTTTAATTTGATGGAATACCATGTGTTTTCTAAAAGATTATAATTGATTAATAATTCATACATTGATACCACTACTTTACTAGGCGACGGGAAAATTGTGTTAGAAATTCCGCCAATACGAACTATCCATTCCCATAAGCCGACAATAAAAATAAAACCAATTATAGAAAGAAAAATACTCTGAATTCTTGTGGGGGCTTCCCCTAATTTAAACAATTGTTTCATTTATTTATATTTTTTAAAAAAAATTTTACCTAACCAAAAACCTAAACAAAAAACTCCAATTAATCCGATTCCGATTAAGATGTTCAATAAGCTGAAAATAATTGGAATAAAACGGAAAGATAAAAATAAGACAATAATAAAAATTATTATAAAATATACGTATTTCATAGCGTCATATTTTTAAAAAAATAAGGTACTTTATATCAGTACCTTATTCAATTTGTTTATAACTTCTTTATTCTTCGATTAATTGAAATTCGGTTCTTCGGTATGCTTCGTTTGCTCCTATAACCCCATCTTCAATTGATTTAATACTACCATTACCAATAACAATGAATCTATTTTTATCAAATCCATGTTCTTTAGATAAATAATTGGCGACTGCTTGTGCTCGTTTTTCGGATAATATTTGATTTGCCTTAGAATTACCACCAACAGCATCCGTGTTACCCTCTATACGAATTCTTGCCATTGCAAATGATTTTGCTATAGAAACAAATTCTTTATCTATCAACGCTTTATTATCATCGGTCAATATTGACGAATTAGTGTCAAAATTTATAGATATCTTCTTATTAGAAATGGCCTCTTTAGTTTTAATATTTTCAGTCGCTACAGCGAATTTAACTTCCGTTTCTGACGAGTTATTACCTGTTGGAGGTAATTTAATTCCTTCGATAATATTTGTATTTGAAACTCCTCTCCAAGCTAATGGTGATGATGTTAATCGTAAATCAGAATATACAATAGACATTTTAGAGTATAATTGTTCACCCGTTACACCTTGATAGGTGGATGTAAGTCCAAAAAAGTTTAGATTGTCACCCAATGTAGTTAATCTGACATTTCTTAAACCATTTTCCGCAAAACTTTTATCCACATTAAAACATTTAGCGAAATCAGAAGCGGCTTCATCACGTTTAACGGGATCTGTATTTAATTCACCATTAGCCACCAACCAAGCTTCCAAAAATTTAGTAAGTGTCTCACTATTTTTTTCAATGAATGGTTTTTTGGCAATCAAACCATCTGCGATAACATATGCCGCGATTTTAGTACTAACTAATACTTTTGAACCTGGAATAGCTGCCAAACAATCACCATCGTCAGGTGTCCAAACCACTGCAGCATCAGTTGTTCCTGCCTTGAATAATTTAGCAGCCTCAATACCATCAGATACTTTAACTAATTTAATGTTGGACATTTGTAGACCGTTTGATTCTAATGTTTTAATTAAAAACGTATTAGATGCGGTTCCCTCTGCTACGGCCACAGTTTTACCTTTTAAATCGGCCACAGTATTAATACCTTTACGAACTACTATTAAGTCACCACCACGAGACCAGTCTACTTGCCCAAATAATTGTGCTTCAAGTTCTGCCATTCCCGCCTGTGCCCCCATTTCAACAGGAAGAGCATCTACCGTACAATAAACAACATTGACTTCGTCTGATTTAAAAGAATTACGAGAGTCGTCAAATACATCAAGAATTTTAACTTTCAATTTGATACCGTATTCTTTATATAAACGACTTTCTTTATTAGGCTCAAGTGAACCCCCATTCATCCAAACAATGGGGGCAAAACCTGTCCATGTGTTTACACCAAGAGTAATGTCGGCGTCGTTACCACCAAACACTTTATTGAACACTCCACCCGATTTTTCTTTAGAGTCGACTTTATCTCCTTTCGGAGTTATAGCTTTAAATATGAAAAAGCCACCCAATACAATAACTAAAATAAGGAAAAATTTAAATCCTGTAGTTAATCTGTTAAACATAATTTTTTTATTTTTAATTTGTTAATAATTCGATTACAAAGATAATACAATTTTTTGAATTACCAAAATTTTTTTCTGTTTTTTTTTATTGATATTTTTCGTCTTGAATAATACCAAACTTACTAAAATACCTTAAAGGCCTCCATTTATGACCGTTCACATAGAATCCCCACTTGTGATAAGGTCTTCCACATAATAATATTGTCCAAGCGCCTTCTTTTGGTATGTCTAAATAATGTTTATCCGTGGCCTTCATCTTTCTAGGCTTCCAAGCCTTTGCGTAAAAAACACCTTGAGGGGTAACATTATTATATTTACCTTTTATTATGATAGAAATTAAGTCACACGAATGGTCGTGGTAATGTCTCCTATCGTCAGATTTAATCCAATGATGTAAACGGATTGAATAACCTAAGAAAATTAGTGTCCATCTATACAAATAAGGATGATCAGGATTTCCTAATTTTTCGTTCCATCTAATTTGAAAATATTTCCCAAAAGGTTTCATTTTTTTTATTGTTTTACCTTATGTATATATGTCAGCGGTGATTGGGACTCGAACCCACGACCTTCAGTATGTTTTATAAAATAATATTATCCAAGTTAAACTATAGTGGAATTGTTAGCTAGACAATCTTTCGATAATTTTTCTTTTATTTTCTAATTCTATACACAGTTCTTTAAATATGATCAGTATTTACGAGTTCTGTGACTGATGCTCTAACCAACTGAGCTACCCGCCGTTATTATGTCCTTTTTACGTCTAAAAAGGACTTTTATTTTTTACAAATATTTTGATTTTTTTTCGGAATAATTACCTTCTACTGGCAATTTTTCTGAATTATTGTTGATGGTAAACGTGTTTACCTGTTTTCCACCACCTAACAAAGATAATGTTGATGGAGGGTTTTTCAGCCCACTAAACATACCTTCGATACCTATTTCATTGTATTTATTAATTAGATCGTCGCCTTTAATACCGAACATTTCTTTTTCAACGTCTATTTGATCTAACAATCCGCCCGCGGTATTTACAACTCTATCCATTTCACCTACACGTCCCATAATATCATCATTGACAAATTGGAAAGCTTGATTGTATAGGGCGAGTTCGTCGGGATTGCCTTTTATTACTGACATAGCACTTTTGAAGGCCGAATGTGAAAGTTTAATCATACGATATCTTTCTTCTTGAGCATTTACTTCATTTTCCGAGTCTTGGGCATATAACTTTGCCATTTCGGCAATTTTATTCATTGTACCATACCATTTTTCTGCAGAATCCGACATTTCGATGTAATTTTGAGTAAGATCGGTTAAACGGGCGACTTGACGTTTTTCTATAAGGGCAGCATCCCTTTTACCAAGTTTTTCGGCGGCTTCGGCTTTATCCAAAGCATTCTGTAACTCTACCTTTTTTTGTTTTATTTTATCCTTCAAGGCGATTCTAACGCCATTTAATTTACCCATACTTGTTTCCATTTCATCAATCTTTTCATACATCTTTTTGATTCCGTCTTTAAGTATTGATATTGGATCCATTTTAACTATAAATCCCAATAACTTTCTGACATAAATCATATATAATGTACTAAGAGCAAGACGGAAATTTTTGTCCAACGCAACATATATAATTCCTGCAATAGCTGCTCCACAAACAATTAACCCTAATAAATTTTGAGCGAAAGCTAAAATTGCGTCAATGTTAAAGATAATTAATCCTGCTGCAATCCCTAAAATCGCCAAACCAAATGCTCCACCTTTTTGTTTAAAAGGATCGTTATTAATTTTTTTACCCATTGTGGATAAGTTACTCATTGAATTTTCCATAATTTTATTTAATATAATTTGTTATTTTTTCTTTGTCAGATGTCAAATCTGATGTTACTTTTTCAACAGATTGTTTGAAATTTGCTTCAGCCAATCGTAATTTCATTTCTTCCTGTTGAACTTCTTGTGTAGTTGAAATAATAAAATCATTTAATTCTTTGATTTTATCGCTCATTTCTATAATTTTTTTCTGAGCGTCTTCAATTTTTGATTTCGGATTTTCAACTTTTTCTTTAAAAGTTGTCGTCATTTCTGCCTTAAATGTTTCATGTTCGTTATTTATAACGTTAACATAGTTGTCAATTGATTTCAATAATGTTTCTTTTGAACAACCTTGGCCCGAAAGAATTGAATAAACCGTTACAAACTTTGTTGTTTCATCAATTGGAAGATTACTCATATTATCAAGCCCTTGTTTGAATTCAAAATAATCCACACCGGACATATTTTGATCGCTGATAACTTTTTTGAGCATGTTAATAAACTTATCATCAGGGACTCCATTAATTTGCGGATATGTCACATCCTGCACGATTTTTTGAGGTTGAATTGGTGACGATTCTGGCGTAATCAGTAGTTCCTTTGGTTCTTCTGATTTGAAAAATAGATCTTTAAATCCCATAATTATTTTTTTTTTAATTGTTACTAAAAAGTGGTACAAATATAAGCCTTTATTTTTAATCTACCAAATATTTTTTTATTTTTTTAATATGAAAAGATATTCGGTCACATGATTATTACGTTCTTTTAAGTTTCTACTACCTCTAAAGGCGATATAATCTATTTCCTTAACATTTAATTCTCCATATTTAGACAGCATTTCAATCATTTCATCGTAACTAATAAACCCCTCATTATTATATGAAATTATAAGGTATTTAGAATCTATATCCGATACCAGTTGTTCAAAGGATTTTAAGGCATCATTTTTCCTATTGTATACAGATTTTTTCCAGTCATCAGGTATTCCGGCGACTTTACTAATATTATTTCCGATTTTGTTATCTATGATGGTGTTAATCATAAAATAATTAGAACCATAGGGGTGTTGATTATATGGTGGGTCAATATATGTTATATCAAGTCCTTTTAAATGCTTAACCAAAATATTTGCGTCTTCCTTAAATAGGGTAATATAAGCGTTATAATTCGAAAATATCGGTTGTTTAAGTTCAATAGAACCCAAAATTCTCTCCAAGGCATTCTCCCCTTCTCCGCCAAATTTACCGATATTTTGTGTTTTAGATTTATAAAATCCCTTAAAAACTCCACTTGTGTTAGCATGAACAGATGCCTCATAAATCAATGGAGCGATAAAGAACTTCTGATATGACATCGGAACATATTGATCGATAGCTTCTCTAATGGTGTCAATTGTTACGGCATTATCGTGTGTGTAGAAAGCTCGTTCCCCTTCCTTTATATCTTTATCGTCCTTTGGCGAATAATTTAATGTTATTACGCCTTCTTTTTTAGGATATGATAAGACTTTTTCAAGGCATTCCATATAAAATTTCTCGTTAAAGTCTTCTTTATTTGTTAGATAGCAATCGTTGATGATATATGAATAATTCTCTAAATCGTTTGTATACAAACGGTAAGAATATTGTTTTAATTTTCTTGCCACAATGCCACTGCCAGAAAATAAATCGCAAATATTGGCACGTTCTTTACCCATTGTTATTAAAATGTTTTCCACTTCAGATGCAATATTATCGACCAATTTTCTCTTATTACCCAAGTATGTGATTATTTGTTCAGTTAAATATTTTTCATTCTCCATTATATGTTTAAAATTACACTTTTATTTTCCGTAAAATATACTAAAAAATAAATTAAATTTCTATTATATTCCTATAATATTTTGAAGATTTAATTGCCACAGATTTTAGTATATTCATTTTTTCCTCTTTAGTATATCTTTTTCTTTGAAGATATAGCTGATTCCACATTTCTTTAGAACTGTCGTGTGGATCTGAGGGGGACCATATGTAAGGGTTACCGTTTTTACAATAAGGAAACATTTGCCTAAATTTAGCATTAAAATAGTCGTTAGGTGTAATTCCATCTTCTTCTACGAAAGCCGAACCTGAGCACAACATAACATACGGATTTATATTTGTGTTATAACACATTTTTTCTTCGAACACTCCTCTATGATTTTTGCTAGATCGTTCAATTGCGTTACCCCCCGTTTCTTGATATTTATCGTCACCAGATAGGATAACATAAAAATTATCAGGATTATTGTTTTCTACTAATATAATTGTTGGAATGTCGGGTTCTATTTTATGAACTTTAAAATCGTCAGGTATTTCAACCCCATCACGTTTGTAATATAAACTTTCACTTACTCCATCTTCTAAAATCATATATCTATATCCCTTAATAGGCTCATACGATCTAAGAAAATGATATATTTCTCTTGCGCATTCTTTAGAATAATTTTCATCACGATTAGTTTCTTCTGTTCCGTATTTACCAACTCTATGTAATTTTTCCATCGTTATTTATTTTATTATATTAATATTTTCACACGTATTTCTAAATATTCTAAATTTTTTACATATTTCTTCTCCGTTCATTCCACTATAAGCATGAATAAAAGCAATTATAAACATACTTCTACAATAATCAGTATTATAACATTTCATTAAACTACTATTTATGTTCACTTTAATTATATCATCAACTTTATCATAAACAAAAGCTTCATAATTTTTGTCTTCTTCTAAAAATTTGAATCTACATTTAATATCGTTTTCTTTACACCAAGTATCTATATACGAAATAGAATAATATGTTTTTCTTTTTGATTCTTCTGTATGATACCGTCTGATTACTTTATAGTACTGTTCCTTTATTAGGGTTCTGATTGCTAATGTGTCTTCATTTTCACTGAAGGATTTATTTACCATACTACAACTCTTATTTCCACCTTTTATAAAAGCATCTGCTAAATCAGGATTTAGAATATTTAATCTTCCACGAAATCCACTAGACGATGGTTGAGGCTGTAATCCTGTCAAATTATAAAATTCTTTATCATTAATAATTGTAACACCGTTTACTGCAATTTCTATACCACTTCTAGACGAAACAGATACACCTTTCTGTCTTCCTTGTATTCCAAGTGTATTATCGTATTCGATAAGATCGGTGTCATTAAAATCCATTAACCTTAAATCCGAGCTTTCAAAACACATTGACATTTTATCCTCTTTCCATTCAAAATATTCGGACTTATTATAATCAACTCTTGATCCGAACCTAGAGTAAAGTCTATCTTGGGGAAGAATTTCCTCCCCATTTATTACGATTATTGTTAATCCTTTCTCAATTCTTTCACGATATCTAATACCTAAATCAATTTTCAATTTAGTAATCTCAACAGGACTAATGGCTTTACATCCGCTGACCTTTACCATAAAATTATATTCATATGGCATTTCTATTTGATCCGCATATTTTATGTGTTTATCTGAGTAATGACCATCGTTTACATAGTCAACGTACTGAATAGCCCCCCAGTCATTCCCACTTATAGGCCTAACTTCTACACGTATTTCTCCCTTATTTCCCTCACCAATAAGACAAGGTCCAGCATACTTAAATCCTTGTGAATATTTCCCGACTCCATTCTTTTTAGTATGGAGTTTACCTCCAACACCCAAATTAAATAATTTACCACAATCTTCTAGCTCCAAGTCTGTGTTTTCAATAGACATAACACTAATAGTGTGGGTAATATCATCTATTTCTATGGACACGAACGAAGCATTCTCATCTTCTGCATTGTCAACATATTCAATAATTGATGATCTAATATCCATTTTGGCCCCATCTGATAAACCATACATAGCCCCATCGGCAAGTTCAACACAAGTGTCAAATTTTTTTTCTTCTAAATCTACCATTTTATTTTAATTTTATAATTTTTTACTCTTGCAATTAAAATTATACGGGTCTTAGGAATATTTTAATTCACAAATATAGTGAATTATTTTTAACCCGCCAAATATTTTTGGAAAATTAATATCCTTTTTTTATACAAGACTCCATTTTATCTTTTGTACAAAGATATTTAACAGGAAAATCTTTTTGTGTGTATGTTGAAATGCTCATTAAAGGTTGTTCATACTTTTTTATTGTTTGTTCTAAAAAAATTTTTATATCTTTCATATCTTCATCTGGCGATACTCCAAAATCATAACCTAATGTGCGCGGCCCGCCACAATGAATATCAACAGGATCGTTTTCTTCACATGATACACTATATATTATAGCGTTACATACTTCAATTTGTTTTGTAATCATTTTGATATAAAATTTAAATCTTCAGGACGTGTAGCAATTCCTCTTCCGGAATTACTATAATCAACAAAAATGAAACTATCATTCCAACTGGTTATTCTACCTTCTTCGTTATGATCAGATTGTGGTTGATATATCACCTTACGATTAATATCTCTTTCTTTTGTTAATTCACTTATTTTAATCATGATTCTTTTTTTATTACTTCGAAGTTATTTTTAGATTGTGAAACAATTAAAGATACAAATTCATTAGCTTCATCGTTACTATCAAAACGAAATGTTACTTCTTCATCACCGATCAAACTTATATTGACATAAGATTTATAAAAAACTCTTTTCGGAAATTCCTGAACTCTATAATTTTCGGATTTTCTAATATGCTCGTCCGTTTTATAATCATCATCATTTTCTTCATAATAACTCCACCTATTAGGTAAAATGGGGGTTTTAAATAATGTTATTCCAAAAATTTTGACTGTACGTCCAGTTTTTCTTGGATAAAAAAACAAATGGGTGTCATATTCGTATCTTACAGTAATTTTAATTACTGCGTCTACATTAAACCAAATATCTGTTTTCATAATATTCTATCTATCAGCATAAACATTAGCTTCGGGATATTCATAACAAGCGTTTAAATAGTTTTCAACAAACCTAACAAGTCCGTCATAACTTCCCCATCCATTATCAGGATTAAATTGCTTGTACTTGTCAGGATTCATTTTTAATTCATGTAATCCTTGTCTTAATGGCTCTATCAATTCACCCGCTTTTGTGATATTGATTTCTTCAGGTCTCCACAAATATTGATATAATCCTGCTTCATCGGCCATAGTTCCTAAATTATGTGTAATATTTGCCGAAAATACCTCATTTGTTTCGGTTTCTTCATCTTTATATAAAACGGGTTCTATGCCAGGATTTCTTAAAATCCATTCTTCTTTAGTAATTTCTTTTGTTTGCCCATTTTCACGCACAAATATACCTGAAGATGGTAGTACTTTGTGTTTTTCTTTTGTAGTTAAAGTTACATCTAAGCTCATATTAATTCAAATTTATCCAAAATTTCTATATAATCGTGTTTTTTTTCTTTACCTTGTGATTTCACGTATTCACAAACAATTTCGTATTCATCATCAGAAGCTATACATTCATGTGATGTTACATATGGTTCATCGGATTTTTCATCTTCTTCGGCTTTTTGTTTGTCTAAAAAAATTGCGTGCCCTGTTGATAAAAAACTTGTATTTATCCAAAATTTTTTCATAAAAATAATTTATTTAATTTTTGTTCATCTATGATTTTTTTCAGTTTATTAATGTAATTGGGATCCTCGGCGTAACCTTGTGATAGATAATCAAAATAATCTTCTTCAGAATTAATTCTGCTTAAATAAGTGGCGGAATAAAGGGCGTAATCGTCTAAAGACTCTTTCCAATTTTCATAGTATGAATGCCCATTTTTAGTACCAAGAGACTTATTTATTCGAACAACCGCCTCTTTCATTCCAAACAAATTATTATTTTCAAGAAATATTCTTGACTTAAATCCATTTGTTTCCAATAATGCCTGAGCATAAACAATATGAGGAAATTTGAAATTGAGATTTTTTATCTCTTTGATAAATTTTTCTTTACTAAACTCATTTTGTTTAGCGGCGATAAAAATTAACTCATTTTCGGTGAATGAATTTACACCTCTAGGTTTTAATGTAAATCCAAGAAGCAAGCATAATAATACTATTCCTACGAATATCTTAAAACTTAAAGATATCCAGTTTACTTTTACATAAACTAATTCATTTTTGTCTAATCGATAATACATAATTTATAGTTTTAGTTAAACAATGGTACAAAGATAGTAATAGTTTTTTAAACTGCCAAATAAAATAACAAAAAAAAAGATAAAATTTTCATTTTACCTTTTGTTTTTTCATGATATTATTTTTGTTCCTGCTTCTTTCATTAATTCCTTATAAGTAGGAAAAGGATATATATCATCCATTTCTCTTGTTAGATAATACTCAAATAACTCTTCTTCAGTTATTTCTGTTATTATTCCTTTATCATTTATTATCATACTATTTGTTTTTTTTATTTTATAATCTTATTTGATATATATCCCAAGAATTATTACTATTAATAAACATATCCAACATCATAAATTTAACATCTTCTTCAGAATAACTTAACATGTGTTGATGAAAATGTCCATAACACCATAATTTTACATGATGTTTATCTTTTTTAAGTAAATGATCATATAATTTAGTCAATGTTAAACGTTCATTATTTATGTCTTCTATCAAATCCGAATCAAAAAAAATAAAATTTTCTATACCAGTTTTATCTATTAATGGCGCGAAATCTGGCGAACTATGAGTAACAACAATGTCTATGTTTAATCCATCATTTTTTATTTCATTTAAAATTTCTTCCTCATAAATTGGAAATTCATCTATCCAGTAAAATCTTTTACCATTGGTATATTTAGATTCTTCTTTTTTTCTCCATCGTCTATCGATAGATATTGCACCACCAACACATAAAATATTGTGTTGTGTTTCATTTTCAAAAAAACTTATAACACTATAATCAGGAATCGCAATAAATCTTTCAAAGTTAATTCTCTCACCATCAAAAAAAGATTTATCGTCATGATTACCACGAACAAACATTATTTGTACATTTTGTTTGGTAAGTACTTTTAACATCTTTTTATGTTCATCACGATAATATTGATCTTTTTCAAACCCAAAGCCGCAATCACCAGCAATGATTATTAAAGAATCTGTTATATTAGACTCTCTAATCTTGTACTTCAATAGATTAAATAATCCATGAAGATCACCACAAACCATAACGGATTTATATGTTTTATCAATTATATAATGTTTATACATTTTTTTTTATTTTCCACAAAGATATATAAAATATTTGATACTACCATTCTTTTTAGGAAATTTAACCATTTAAATCATCGTAAACATGTTTCATTTCTTCAAGAACTCTCATTAATTCTTTATGATGATTTTCATATAAGAATAGTCGATTCTGTATTCCTATTAATTGAGGGATGAACATCATTGTAATTCCATGTGATGGATGAGGTATCAATAAAATAATTGAAGTTGCATGCACATCATCATCACAATAAACAATTTTAATTTCAGGACAAGATCTTTTAACATATTTTTCTATACGTTCCATTACTTCATATCCACATAATCTTTTACTTAGTTCATATTCATTATAATCTCTCCATTTAAAAGATTTATAACGGCCATTTTCTTGTTTAACTCTAACTGTTTTATATTCACTATACAAATCATTTCCAAAATTTTTAATTAGCCATTTTTGGAATTTATGATATATTTTATGTATTTCATTAATAGATGGGGATGCTTTTTTTAAAGTTTGCTTATTTGGTATTTCTACATCTTTTTCATAATCCCAAGTAGCCTCAGGATAAATTTCACCCATCATTCCTGAACCTTTCATAAGTTCATACTCTTCTCTTGTTAAGTCTTTTAATTCTTTCATTTTACTTTTTTAATGAATTTCACAACTTTTTCAAGATTCTTTTTTTCCTTTTTATGACGTTTTATTTCATCTTTCTGATATGAAATTTCTCTTTTCAAAACTTCTATTTGTGATTTTGTTGCATCTGTTGTTATTTGTAAAGGTTCTTGAGCAAATGTAACAAAAGAAAATAACAACATTATTATTAAAACATTTTTTTTCATGACTTTTTATTTTATTTCTTCTTTAATTATTGAGAATAATTTCCTTTCTTTCCTACAGTTATCTATTATTTCGTTTTTCAATTTTTTACCAATTGATTGTGCTTTAGATTTTGCATTAACACAATTGGGTAATTTGTCATCATAATATGGTTTATCGTTAACGGTTGCAATACCATAATAAACATTTTGACGAGGTTTTAACAACCCTTCAATTTGTTTCAGTTCTACAGTAACATCAATACGTTTTTTTTCGCCATCCAAGGAATATTGTAGTCTATACGTCCCGTTTAATATCATAAACCCATTTTATCTATTAATATCTTTATACAACCGTAATCTAAGTTAGATGGGAAATTATTATCAATACTAGTTTTTAAAAATTCCGGATAAGCAAATTGTGAAAATATATCATCTGCAAGTATAACATCACTTTTAGTTATAACATGATGTTCAATTGTTTTTCTTATGATTTCCATTATATTTGTTGGAAAATTAAATTGAAAAGAATCTGTTTTTGTGTCTTTTTCATTCCAAAAAGAAATTTCATTAGTGGTATGTTTCTTATATACGGCTATTTTTTCAACATTCTTATGAATAATATAGATTAAAAGTCCATCTCTAACATATGTTTCATATAGATCAGATGTTTTTTCTGAAGCCGTGCACCATTTAGTGTTATATCCATACTTAACACTTGATTCATATGTTAATGGAATAAGAATTAACCATTCATCATCCTCATAAATCCTATCGATTTGTTTTTCAATATCTTTCAATTTTATTTTTTCTTCAGTTTGGGTCACAGCTTCTTCAATGTCATAAAAAGATTTATATGAATAAAGGTCGTTATTTTCTATTTGTTTCTGTTCATTAAAGTCACAGAATTTTGAGAATTTTTTAATATTTTCTAATAACATTGTATTATCAGTCATATAATATAGAATCTCTATTTCATTTGGATTTAATTTTTCTAATTCTTCAAGTTTAATTCCTGTTTTGGCTGAAATATAATTGAGCTTTATTTCTGTTGAATCTCCATTTGTTCTAAATAACTTCAATAACATTTCCGTATATTTAGTTTCACCATTACAAAATAGTTCGAGAATTTTAACTAAATTTATACAACTATTTTCGTTATTTCTTAAATCTTGTATTCTAGACATTGGATTATTTTTTTATTTTTATCTTACTGATATAATTGGAATAATATTAAAAATAAGTTATTTTGTAATCTTCATCTAATTGAGTCATTAGATTATTATAATATTTAGTTTCATTAAAAGTAAATTTAAATTTTTGGGGAATTATTAAAATGGTGATACTAATTTTATCTTACTTATATAATTGGAATAATATTAAAAATAAGTTATTTTGTAATCTTCATCTAATTGAGTCATTAGATTATTATAATATTTAGTTTCATTAAATGTAAATTTAAATTTTTGGGGAATTATTAAAATGGTGATACTAAATCCCCTTAATTTAATTAAAGAATTTATATTATTGATATCACTTTCATCCAATATTACTATTGTAAATGGTTTTTTTAAGTCTTTATATTTTTCAATATTTAATGTTAGACTATATGACGTAGCTAACGAACTTTTTACATTATCGAGTCTTATTATATTCATATTTTATATTTTTTATTTTTTGACAAGATTCATAATCTTCTTCATTTTCAAAATAGTTAATCAATTCATTAAATTCATTTTCATCTGTTGGTTCATCAATATAGATTTCTCGTCTTAATATCATAATTTGTCGAATTTTATCTTTAGATAATTCGTCATAATAGACTTTAAAAACTGTTAAAGTAAAGATTTTGAGAAATATTTTAAATTCTTTATAATCATCAACACCTAAAATTTTCTTTATTTCATCAATTGTGACAATATCTTTATCTATCAAATTATTATAGATATTCTTAATTATAGAAGGTAGTTTCATGATTTACAATATTTTTTTAATTCTTCCCAAGTCAATTTGTCCCCTTTATTTACGAACATTAATAATCCATTTTCTTTATAATCGTAATCCAATTTCCCCTTATTACCATATTCGACTTCAGGTATAAGATAAACTTTTTCATAAGGTGATCCATCCTCAATAAAATGGTCAACTGTTGATGAATATTTTAATGACGCTTCACGTTCGTGAAACTCCAGAAATTTCTTTTTAGCGTTATACCAATCCTTAATAAAATCACCCGTGTCAAAAATGTATTCGTCATCACTTATCGTATGAAGATATACGTTATGGTATTCTATAGGACAATCGATTAAGATATCATCGTCATCATAATAATTTCCACCCGAATAATGGATTCCAATAATTGCCATATCTTATTTTTTAAATCTTTTCAAAAATTTATCAAGTAATCTCTTACTATCGGAATCATCGATGAAAATATCCATAATCCACACATTTACTTCTATTACAATGAATAATACAAATAATAACCATATACTAATTCCATGAGGAACAAATGATAATGAAATAATTACATACATTATTATTCTTATCAACAAAAAAACAATAGTCCATTTTTTATTTATCATCATCCAATTTTTTAAAATAAAGTTGATCTAAATATATTAGCCAAATAAAGGCTAAAATAAACGTAATATTACCAATTATTTCCATTTTATTTATTTTTAATTTACGAATAATCTTTTATGGTTATAAAGTGCCACGGGATTGTTTTCTGCCAGTATACCATATTCATTTTTAATGTTCTTATGAATATCATGAGAATCGTATTTAATGTATTTTGAAATCATTTCACAAAATCCATAATTAGATTCATCTACAATTTCTTGGGAAGTTCCTGGCAATCCGCAATATGCAGCCTCTTCAACTTCACTGATAAACATTCCAGAATAAAACCCTTTTAAATCGAAAAAATTCACAAATTTATCCGCATTACACCATATAAAAACGCTGTCTTTTTTATCTTTAAGATATGGAACTACTTCATAATCTATAATGTATGGGGTATTTAATCCGAACTGACCTATAGACATTAAACCGTAAGGTGTACCATGCCCCATCATCATAATCCTATCATGTTCTTCTATAAGATTAATTAGTTTCATTTTATCAATACCTCCAGTAACAACCGTTTTATTGGGTAAATCTTTATATATGATATCCAAAAAACTAGTTGACTTATCACTAGGATGTATAATTAATATTTTTTCCATTTTTTGATATTTATATTACTGAGCAAAGATAATGAAAAAAAACGCAATAACCAAATAATTACCCCAAAAAAAACAATTATGAATGTAAAAAATATAAATTTTCCAACAAGTCAATACTATCAGGAAGAAAAAACAAAATCTCAGATAGTTTTACACCACACAGTATCCGATCCAATGTCATCGATTGGGGACATTAATTATTGGATGTCTGATACTGCTAGAATCGCCACATATGTTGTTATTAATTACGATGGTACTATAAACAAATGTTTCCAATCAAACCAATGGGCACATCATATCGGTATTAAAACGGAAACATTAAAAAATATGGGGTTTAAGGATTATTTAACCAGAAATCTTTTATTAAATAAACACAGTATAGGTATTGAAATTGATTCGTGGGGCGGCGTAACTAAAAAAAATGGCATATTTTATAACGCTTATGGAAAACCATTGTCAAATAAATTAGAAGTGGTAGAATATGATTGGAGAGGATATCATTATTTCCAAAAATATTCTAACGCGCAAATTGACGCTTTAGCCGAATTATTACCAATTTTAATGAAAAGACATAATATTATAAATTATGGTATTAAAGACGGTAATTTTGATGTTAGAAGAGATGCCATAAGTGGAAAACCCGGAATATATTCGCACTCTAGTTATAGAAGTGATAAATCGGACATTTATCCTGATGATGATTTATTGAAAATGATTAATAATTTATAATGTTATTTTCTATTTCGTCAAAATTATTTTCTATTTCTATCCTACCCAACCTATCATTATTTATAGGTATATTTAAATTTTGGGCATGATATGTTTTTTTTTCAAATTTAATTAAAGCTGGATCTGCAAATGATTCGTTTGGCTTTCTACATTCTTTAATTTCTTTTTTCAAAAGATCAATTATATCTGATGTTAATTCAGTATCAATCGAATCGATTTTATTATCTTCCTGATTCCAAAACGATGAATATTTATCAGATAAATTTTTATAAACTGCGACTTTATAACCTGTTTTTTTATTAATACAATAAATCAAAACACCTGATTTAATATATCTGAAAAAAAATGACGGGTCTTTTTCCATTGTTGTACACCACCTTGTATTCGATCCGTATTTTTTAGATGACTCAAAAGATAAAGGCTTAATTATAATCCAATCGTCATCATTTAATAAAGTTATTACATTTTTTTCTAAATCTTTACCTATAACTTTCAATTCTGCTTTATTAACCTCATTAGTAATATCTTTTATACTATCGTATTTAGTAATATCGTTATTTAATATCAAATTTCTTTCATTTAATTCACAAAATTTATTTATCAAATTAATAGATTCAAATTCAATAGTAGATAAAACTGACCATAAAAAACGAGCCTCAAGATAATTAATATCTTTTAAAAAGGTATTGTCTATCCCTTTAATATTTAATAATAGTTCCGATAAATAATTAATATCATCTATATTTCTTTTTTTCAGTTCATTTTTTATAATTTTATCAAATAGTTCAACGTATTTAGTTTTGTCACTAACAAGTAATTTAGAAATTAATTCTATAAAATTAATATTATTTAAATCGTTGCTTTTTAATTCTTTAATTTTGGACATATCATTTAATATTTAAAAATTGTTATGGATAAAATATACGAAAAAATCTTGATAAAAAAAAAGGCCTTAGAAAACTAAGGCATTTTTTAATCTTTACTGTCTTTTTTCATACACCATCTACAACCATCATATGATTGTAATAAAAGATTTTTTTTACGTTCAGTAATGTAAAGCGAGTTTTTTTTAGAAATTAATTCTAAATGGCAATTTTGATGCGATTTTTTTAAATCATGGATTTCTTTTGATTTAGTATTTGCCAAATATCTCCATCCGAAAAATAAAAAAAAACTCTGTTTTAAAGTTAAATTTTTCATACACTTTGTTTTTATATAAATATTAAAAACTTACCGTTTTTACTGTTGGAATACTATAAGACCATTTATATTTACGAATTAATGGAGAAAAAAAACCTTGAAATTTAATATCTTTCAAATCAGATAACGGACATAATTTTATTTCATCTTGATCGGATGAAAATATAATAATTTTTTTTTTCGGATCAACTTTAAAAGTACCACCACCTTTTAACATATTAATGTCTTCCCCAATCAACGTTTCGTATGAATCAGCTTTACACATTCGTAATTCATCACTAATAACAACCCATCTATTTTTCATAATTAATCGCTATTTATTGATAATACTCGGCTTATTTCTAAACATTTTTCTCGTCTTCCTATAAGCTTAAGAAATTTACCCATATCTGCATAAATTTCGTCATCTGTTAGATTTTTTCCGTCAACACTAAATCTTTGACCATTACAACCATCAAAAACTACAAAATCTTTTGATAAAAGATCGGGGAAATTAGTTTTTTCGTTATAAGATAATCCTAACCTTATTCCTAATTTAATTATTTCATTTTTTTTCATTTTAAATAAAATTTTTGTGACTTACGAATGTATTAATTCTAATATTTGTTCTGCATTATACATACTGAAATGTTTCAATATTACTCGATCACCGCTAGATGTTTGAATTAAAATATTATACCAAAATAAATTATCAATAAGCGTAACATTAGTAATATGACTTATTTTTAAACTAACTTTTGTGCTAGTCATATAAAGGCTCGTTAAACCATCGTTTTTAGAACAAATGACATAATCATCATTTATTTCTACTTTATATGGCGTCAGCCATGGACCGAAATGTAAAATTGATGAACTAAATTTTTCTAACATTTTAATAAAGTTTTAAGTAATGTTTCAATTTCGTATCAAAGATAACGCTTTTTTTCTTAATACACAATTATTTTGTGATAAAAATTATATAATTTAACCAATATTATTAATAAACTTTATGTCATCCCAATTAAATGGTTTATATTCCCCATACAGTTTAAATGCATTATCAATACCAACATCCAAACGATGTTCTTTTATTGGTAAGTTACCGTGTGTGTGTCCATGAAGATGAATTGTTTTTCCGTGACGTGTATTCCATACTTCCATCGGATAATGAGATAATTGTAAATATGTTCCATCAATATCGATTTCTAGCAGTTTATTAACACTTTCAAATAATGATTGTGCTACAACATAATCAGGGTATTCACCACTTATAGGTTTACCGTCCTCTAATATTCTAGAATACGGCTTGCTCCTACGAACATTTGGTAATTCATAATCCTTATTAATGAAATTATCGTGATTTCCAAGCAAAAGATGTATTTCTTTAACTTTTAATTGTTTACGAAAATTCCATATATTTTCAATTCCAGAAAAAGACCAATCACCTAAATGAAACAATATGTCATCTTCACCAACATATTTGTTAATCTGTTCTACAATATGATTAGACATTTCTTTAGTTGTTTCAAATCGTCTAGTAGATGTTTCTTTACCTGACCAAACACTTTCACCGTAAGTTATGTTCTTATGCCAATAGTGCATCTACGTGTCCGAGGTAAACCACAATTTACTTGCAGAAGCCTCGGACGTATTAAATTTAAAGTTTTTCATTTTTATTTTTTTTTATTTTTTACAAAGATAAGTATTTTTTTTATAAAAAATTGCTTCAGTTTGTGTATTTTGGGTCTGTCCGATCAAATCTACTAATGGTTTAAAATCTAACCATGTTGCACCCATATTCTCACAGACAATTATTTCACCTTTACGTGATAAACACCATTCGCCCAGTTCTTTATAATTTATAGTTTTACTATTATGCTTATAATAAATTCCTTGTTTTTCATATGGTGGGTCAATATACCAAGTTCCTTTGATATTGTCAAGTTCATCATATGACTTATTATATACTTTCCAATGTTTTATCTTATGTAAATTATTGATAAGGAAATTATGATGTCTTTCCCAAGAAATTTCCCCACGTTTGGTAACGGTCTTTTTTGGTACGGCACTTGAAGGATTTGCGTAAAATCCTAATAAATCTTTTTCGTCTTCCGACAAATTTAAATCATTAAGTTTTAATCCTTGTGTTAATTTTGGTAAGCCTTTTATATCAGATAAAGTTGCTTTATTAATTAAGTAATTCCAAGCGTTAAATACTTTATCGTACTTATCGTTTAGAATTACTTCATTTTTCCAATTATCGTCGAATAAACTATACATAGCAGCTCCTGCAAATGGCTCAATAATTGTTCCGTAACTAGGCTTCGGATAATTCTTTGACAATTTCTTTTTTGTTCCGTAATAACTAAACATAGATTTATCTCCAATTAAAGTCGTTACCCATATGTCCCCATTTCGCGGTTTCCGAATAAATTGGCTTTCTTAATTCGAGAAAATCAATAATTCCCTGTGGTGATAAATCATATTCCCATTCAGAAATTTCATTAATAATATATTCAGTTCCATCCATAATCGCAGTTGCCTGTAATGGTTGTTTATAACCGATTGCATAACTGAGTTCAACCTGAACTTCATTTATTTTTGGATTACGTTCCAAAAGATCAACTGCGATTCTACGAGCCATATATGTACCGCTCCTATCAACTTTAGTCGAATCCTTCCCAGAAAGCGCGCCCCCGCCAATTGGAACACGAGGTCCATAATTATCTATGGCCAATTTACGTCCCGTTACTCCTGCGTCTGCATCAAATCCACCAATTTTCCAATCGCCAGCCGGATTACATAACAGTTGAACTAAATTATATTCTTTGAATCGTTTACGAAAAAATTTACGACACCAATAAGTTAATTCTTCAGCAGGGGCATTTTGGAATGAACATACAACATATAAATCAAATCCATTGATAGTGACTTGTGTTTTGCCATCATAAGGATATATTTTATAAATAAAACGGTTTAATTCCCGAGCCATGAAGTATTCCATTGGTACAAAATCTTCATTTTCCCTACAAGCATATCCAATCATTATTCCTTGGTCACCAGCTCCACCACTATCTACACCTTGTGCAATTTCAGGTGATTGTTTAACTAAATGAACCATAACATCATCGACATTAGCAATTTCTTTTACGATTTCTTTTATTTTTTCATCACTAATTTTATAAGTTGACGTTAATTCCCCAGTAATGAAAACTTTTCCGTGTCCTCCACAAGTTTCGACTGCACATCTTGAGTGTGGGTCATGTTTCAAATGTTCATCAACAATAGCGTCTGATATTCTATCACATAATTTATCAGGATGTTTTGGTGATACAAATTCTGCTGTTCTAATCATAATTTTACTTTTTTTATTTTATTTTTAATTATCAAACCAAAAAACTAATCTTACATCGTTTTCGCCTTTTTTCTCAAGTCTTTTCATAATATCAAGTATTGCCTGATATTCAATAGGTAATTCATAAGTACCCCATTCTTTTTTGTGTAACTTTTTGTAAATCTTATACGCTTCCGATAATTCTTTACGTGTCATCCAACTATGACTATGCCAATCAGGACATTCAACGGCATATGGAATATCATTATTA